>JACCDG011254046.1_pt1 | contig 32287 bp, 29 predicted proteins | sample 7442471 | NCBI WGS metagenome assembly JACCDG01 (sample SAMN15323444, study PRJNA562643) | freshwater metagenome | isolation source: river surface water | place: USA:Blue River Watershed | collected 2017-08-17 | reverse complement strand
CGATTCCGGCCCCGGGCACCACGGATAAATCCGTCGAATTCCGACGCAGTACGAAAAGTCCTTTGCTTTCAACAGCTCAGGACTTTTTTGTTGTTAGCGACAGTTCGGGATCGTCCGGGTTAAAGCGCCTCAAACCAGCCACTTTGGCAGTAACCGCTGCAGTAACTTTTGAGAATCAAGGTTGCCGCCAGAAAAGTGGCTGTATCACTTCTTCAACGACGTGACACAAGAAAGACGCACCATAGGGCTTTGAGGCCGATAATGGCCACTCCGGTTCGCGTGACCATTGGTCTTCGGAAGAAATGATTCATCACTCTCATCGACGCGACGCCATGCAGGCCGCAGTGCCTGTGAGCGTAGGACTGCTGCTGGTGCTGGTACTCTGGGCATCCCCGGTACCGGCAGGCATCAAGGGGTGGGCCAATTACCTGCCACTGCACATGGCACTGGAGACAGCTTCGGTCTTTTTTGCCGGCATGATCTTCGCGATCACCTGGCATACCCCCAGGGCACAAACCAATTTGAGCACCATCATCGTGGGGTGTGCGTTCGCTGGGGTTGCCATCCTCGATTTTTCGCACATGCTGTCATATGCTGGCATGCCCAGTTTCATCACAGCCAGCGGTTCAGACAAAGCCATTTATTTCTGGCTCGCAGCCCGATCATTCGCCGGATTGGGGCTGCTGAGCATGGCCATCCGGCGCGGCGATCAGCCTGCCAACGAACGACAGGCCTATCTCGCACTGGGCGTCACTCTGGCCATTGTGGCCCTCGTTCATGTCATGGTCATCTACCACCCTGACGCATTGCCAGTGGTGTTCGTCGAAGGGACTGGACTGACACCGACAAAGATTCGCGCCGAATACGCCCTGGTGGCCCTTTATCTCCTGGCTGCGCTGTTGCTGGCCCGAAAACTGGCTGTACCGAAAACCACCCAGGTCAGCGGCATCATGGCAGCAGCATGGCTGATGGCCCTAAGTGAATTCATGCTGACGCTCTATGCCGATGTGACAGACCTGTACAACCTCAGCGGGCATGTGCTGAAAGTCAGCGCTTATTTCTACCTGTATCGCCCACTTTTCGTGGAGTCGTTGCAGATGCCTTATGAGCAGCTGCGCGACGCTTTGGCTGAACTGAAGGCGACCTTGCAGGCCCTCCCGGATCTTCTCTTCGAGCTGGATGAGGAAGGCCGCTTCATAGCTGTGCACACGGGTCAATCAGACCTGCTGATGCTGCCCCCTGAACAATTCATCGGAAAAACCATGCAGGAAGTGCTCCCGGGCGGTGCTGCGAACATCGGCCTGGAAGCGATTGCGGAAGCCAGGGCGAACGGGGTGTCTCATGGCAAGCTTTACCCACTCGACTTACCTGACGGTCATCGGTATTACTTCGAGCTTTCAGCTGCCCCCAAACCACTTCCTCAAGCAGGTAAAAACCGTTACATCTTCATCGCGCGCAACGTAACGGAACGGGTCAACAACGAGAAAGCCCTGCACAAAAAAGCACAGCTGAACAGCACACTGCTTACCCTGCCGCTTGAAGATGCATCTGTACCCACCGCTGAATCCCTGCACAAGGCACTCAGCAGCAGCCTGACGCTGGCTGACAGCGAGGTTGGCTTCATGGCACTGACAGGTAACGGGGGAAGCACTCTGCATTGCGTGGTCACATGCTTCAGCGGCCAGGAAGAGGCACATGTCCACCCCCATGGATTGCACTTGAAAGACAACGACATCTGGGCCAAGGCCATCCACGAGCGTCGTCCGGTAGTGTTCAATCAAATCGAGGAGTTACCCGCAGCAAGCGGCCTGCCGCCAGAGCTGGGCAACATTCGCCGATGGATAGCGCTGCCCATATTCAACGGAAAAAATCTGGTCATGCTCGCAGGGATCGGCAACAAGTCCACGCCCTACATCGACAGCGATGTCGAATACCTGCACTTGCTTTCATACAGCATCTGGCAAAACATTCACAAGCACCAGACCGACAAAGCCCTGCGCCGATTTTCGTTGGCCACATCGCAAAGCCCCAATCCGGTGATCATCACCGATGTGGATGCACGCATCGAATACGTCAACGACGCATTCAGCAAGATCACGGGATACAGTGCCGCCGAAGTGATCGGCAAAAACCCACGCCTGCTGCAATCCGGCAAGACGCCCAAATCCACCTACAGGGACATGTGGGCGCGACTGATGACCGGTCAGGCCTGGACGGGTGAGCTGATCAACCGCCGTAAAAACGGACAGGAATATCACGAAGAAGCCCTCATTTATCCAATCCGCAACGAAGAAGGGGTCGTGTCACATTACCTGGCACACAAGCAGGACGTCAGCGAGAAGAAAACAGCTGCCGAACGCATTCAGTACCTGTCGGAATTCGACCAGCTGACGGGACTGCCCAACAGAACCCTGCTGATCGAGCAGTTGGAGTACGAGCTTGCGCAAGCCAGACGTGCAGAGCAATCCCTGGTCGTGCTGTGGATCAATCTGGACCTTTTCAAGGACATCAACGACACCTTTGGGCATGCCATCGGAGACGGTGTCTTGCGCGAAGTGGCACACCGCATGCGTACCCTGGCACAAGGGCGCGACATTGTGGCGCGTTATTCAGGTGACAACTTCATAGTTGCACATGCGAACGTAGATCAACTGGGCGCCTTGCGCAAGGTGAATCAGTTGTTCAGCGCGCTGGCACGACCGATTGCCTTGCAAGGCCAGGAGCTTGTCCTGACCGCATCCATTGGCGTGGCCCTCTACCCCACTGACGGCACAACGGTCACAGACCTGATGCGCTGCGCCGAAACCGCCATGTACCGTGTCAAGCACGACAGCAGAAACAGCTACAGCTTCTATTCTCCGGACATGCAGGCGCGCACCGCCAGAGTGCTGCAGCTGACCAATGCCCTGAAACTGGCTTTCAAACGCAACGAGTTTCGCGTTGTGTACCAGCCCCAAGTCTCCCTGCTGGACGGCCGCATGACCGGTGCCGAAGCTCTGCTGCGCTGGCACCACCCGCAACTGGGCGACATTTCGCCGGCGGAATTCATTCCCTTGGCCGAAAACGCGGGCCTGGGCACCCAGATAGGGGACTGGGTACTGCAACACGTCCTGGCAGACATGCGTGCATGGCAGGAGCAGCAACTGCATCTGGCCAAGGTCGCTGTCAACCTCTCCGCTGCGCAGTTCTCGGAACCTGGTCTCGTCGAAAAGATCAAAGGCCAGCTCGAACAGTCCGGCATTGACGAGCAATGGCTGGAACTGGAGCTGACCGAAGTCGCCGCCATGAAAAATCCGGTCCAGGCAACACAAACCATGTCCGATCTTTCGGCTCTGGGCCTGTCTCTGTCGATCGATGATTTTGGAACAGGCTATTCGTCCCTGAGTCGCCTCAAACGTTTCAAGGTGTACAAACTCAAGATCGACCAGTCATTTGTGCGCAATGTGGTGCACAGCCCGGAAGACCAGGCCATCGTGACCGCCATCATCAAAATGGCGCACAGTCTGGGAATGATCACTCTGGCCGAAGGCGTGGAGACCGCAGCACAGATGGCCTTTCTGAAGCAGCACCGATGCGATGAAATGCAGGGTTTTCTCTACAGCCATCCGCTTGAGCATGAGCAATTCACGCGCTTCCTGCGGTCGCCTGCCCCACTCGAGTTACCGGCTTGATCAGGCCATCACTGCGGCGCTTCGGAGGCTGCAGCCATGGCCGCAGCCATGTTCGCCAGGGCAACATCAACCACCATCGCGTCCAGCTTGCCTTTGCTGCAAAGCTCAAGCAAAAATAAGCGGATCTGTTCCGATGTCATTCCGGTGCGATAAGGACGGCTCTGGGCCATGGCCTGAAATATGTCTGCCACACGAAGAATGCGCGCCTCAAGCGACAGTTTCTCCTCTGGCACATGAAATGGATAGCCGGAACCACCCGGCTCCTCGTGGTGGTATGCAGCCCACAGCGCAATGTCAGAGAAGCCGTCGATCTTGCGCAGTATTTGATACGTCTCAAAGCTGTGCGCATTCATGATCTGTCGCTCATGCTCATCGAGTTTTCCAGGCTTGTTCAACACTTCATCGGGCACACGCAACTTACCCAGATCGTGCAAAAGACCTGCCACTTCAAGCTTGTCGCAATTCTCCGGACTGACTCCCATTTTCTCGGCAAGAAAACGCGCAAGACGGGATACGCCCAAGGAATGGGTGGCCGTGAATTCGCTTTTGGCATCCACGATTCGCGAGAAAATGGAAGCCAGCACGCGCAGTTCCTGCATGCCCACTCGCGGATGATCGCCACGCCCGAGTTGATCGCGAAGGTAAGATTCGATCGCCCGAGGCTCCAGCATCAGCCAGAAAGCCTCCGTCATTGACGCGCCAACGAATGCCTCCACCAGCTGAGGCGAGAAGTAGGTACCGGCCACCGAACGCACACGCTCACGGATATCAGGAACATGGTCAAACAGCCGCTGTCCGTAATACGGGGCGGCAAAAGTATCCACCCTGTCCGCCAAATAAATCAGATTGGCACGCAAGGCGTTTTGCTGACTCAGTTGCTGCGGCACCATTTCCTGCAGCCGGTCCCAGCGTGTGTGGTGATAACGCACGGGTATGGCCAAGTGTGCCAACGGCAGAAATTCACTCAGCAGACCATGACCCAGCTCGGCATGCTCCTGTGAACCCGGCCAATCGAACTCCTGCAGCAAATGAAGGTGCGTTTGCGTGGACGACACCCCAATATCGTGCAGCATGCCCAGATCGAACATCAGGGCCTGTTCTTGAGCATCCCAGCCAAGCACGCTGGCGCAATTCGCCGACATGATGCCCACCCTTTTGCCGTGTGCGACATCGTCCACGCCCACCAGATCCAGGGCATCAGACAGTGCAAAAACAACCTGGCGCAAATCAAAACTGAATTCTTTGTTTTTCATGGGATCTCGCTCGCAGTGCAAAAGGCAGTTTCCAGTATGGAGACCACCAAGCTTTATCTGTGTGTTTGTGTTATACCCTGTCAAAAACTAGAACCCAAGCATTTACCGCAATACAACGACGGTTTCCATGCACGATCACCAGATCAGGAAAAAGGTCAACAAGCTGCTCATCACGTTGTATGCGTTGATGGTGCTGGGCATGTTCGGGAGCCTGGGTTTTGCCATGCATCAGAACTGGACGCTCAAAGTCCAGGTCACGCACAGTGAGCTGGCACGGCATGCGGGCATTGGCAATTTCGTTGTCGAGAACGCGATTGTCAACGCCACCAAATCACTGAACGCCGCGCAACGTGCTCTGGGCAAAATCATCAGCGAGGGGCCCATCCATGGATTGCAGGCTCACAAAATCCTGCAGGAATCGCTGAGCGACTTCAATGCCTACAGCAACTCCACTTATGGCGGTCTGCTGCTCTACCTCGACCACCAGGGCGAGCTGATTGCCCGCACAGACCACCACCCCGCGGAGCGGGTGCGGTTGTCGGATCGGGCTTATTTCAGGAATTTGCTCCATAAGCCCGGCGCTGAACGCGCACTTGGCCCTCTGGTGAAAGCTCGCACCACAGGAGAATGGGTATTTCATGTCGCCATCCCCATCACTGACAAACACGGGAATTTTCATGGCGTTCTGGCTCAACAAATCCGAGCCATCGACATTGCGCGGGATCTGACCCGGTACCTTGACACCACCAGATCCCTCCAGCTGGTTAGTCAATCGACCGACGCGGGAATGTCCTTCGTCTATCCCGTTGAGCTGCTCTCGGAACGTGGTGTCGAAGGCGTCGAAACACCTTATGCCGACTTTGCCAGACGCTCGGCATCACCTCAGGACACATTTGTCTGGCCGCAATCGGGCGACTCAACCCAGCCGAAAGTCTTTGTCGGCTACGAGCGCTCGGAATTGCCCGGATTGTTGACCACCATCCACCAGCCAGTCTCGGATGTCTGGTCCGATTTTTTGCTGGAGAACCTTTTTCTGCTGATCCTGGCCTGCATGGCCATGCTGTTGATTTCCGGACTTTTTCTTTACCTCTACACCATTTCAAACCGACTGACCGAGGCCCTGCACGACTCATATTCCGACTCTTTGACGCACATCCCCAATCGCAGAGCTTTCGAAGACATCTTCCCCCGTTTGCTGCGGGAAGCGGTACGCTCCCAGGAGCCCCTGAGTGTGCTGTTCATCGACATTGATCATTTCAAGACCTTCAACGATGACTTTGGACACGATGGCGGAGACATTGCCCTCAAGGCTGTTGCGGAAAGTCTGTGCAGCTGTGCGACACGACCACTGGATTTTGTCTGTCGCTGGGGCGGCGAGGAATTTGTCATGATCCTGCCGCACACGTCAGTGGAATCCGCAATCGGCCTTGCTCAAAAAACGCTGGCTACAGTTCGGGCCATCGAGATCAAGGACAGCAAGGGTCGACCGATGCGGCGGGTCACTGTCAGCATTGGCATTTCAGGCGGCACCATTGCTTCGATGCGTTTCGGCGAAAACCTGATCTTCGAGGCAGACGAAGCCATGCAGCAAGCCAAAAAAGCTGGAAGAGACCGCTACGCCCTGCACCCTCGGCATCAGTGAGCACCATCGTCGTCCGATGGTTTCAGTTTTCTCTGACCCCGAAGTTCTCTGGATATCTGGCCTTACCTGCAGCTTCTTCCTTGCTGATCAGGCCTTGCTGAACCAGTCTGGTCAGTGACTGGTCGAGAGTCTGCATCCCTGCACTGCTTCCGGTCTGCATGGCCGAATACAACTGCGCGATCTTGCCCTCACGAATCAGGTTGCGAACAGCCGCAGTGCCGACCATGATCTCAAATGCGGCGACCCGCCCCTGGCCGTCTTTGCGTTTGCACAGCACCTGCGATACAACGGCCGTCAATGATTCGGACAGCATGCTGCGCACCACGGATTTTTCCTCACCCGGGAAGACATCGATGATTCGATCAATCGCTTTCGCAGCCCCTGAAGTGTGAAGGGTCGCGAGCACAAGGTGTCCGGTTTCTGCTGCCGTGATGGCCAGTCGGATGGTTTCCAGATCCCGCATTTCACCCACCAGAATCACGTTGGGATCCTCACGCAAGGCGGAACGCAAGGCGTTGGCAAAGCTGAGGGTTTGGCCACCAACCTCGCGCTGGTTGATCAGGCATTTCTGGGGGACATACAAAAACTCGACGGGATCCTCGATGGTCAGCACATGCTTGGCCTGGGTGATGTTGAGTTCATGGATCATGGCCGCCAGCGTGGTGGACTTGCCCGAGCCCGTGGGCCCGGTGACCAACACCAGACCCCGCGGCCGCAACGCAAAATCGGCGAAGACCTCTGGCGCATGCAATTCCGACAAGCTGGGTACCTTGCTCGGAATGGCCCGGAATGCCACCGAGATGCCTCGGATCTGCTGGTAGACATTGACCCGGAAACGCGAGACGCCAGGCACCTCATGCGAAAAATCAGCCTCCAGCGCTTGTGCGAAATGCGCGCGCTGGTGCGGACTCATGATGCTGTCCATGGCTGACGCAATCTGCTCATGCGTCAATGCCTCCCCAGACACCGCGCGCAAGCTGCCATGAATGCGCCACATGGGCGGCAAGCCAGCAGAAAGGTGCAGGTCCGAGGCACCTTGTTGAACCGTTTGTGTCAGCAAGTCCTGGATCTGCATGTGCTTCCCGTCGCGGATTTCAGCGGCTGACTTGCTGCAGGCGATCCCGCGCAAATTGGCTCAGGGATACCGGCAAGCCCAGATCCATTGCACGCTGATAAGCCTCTGCCGCCCCTTGCGTGTGGCCCTGTGCCTGCAGGGAAACACCCAGACCCACCAGCCAGTTGGACGAGTCGGGTTGCTGACGCAAGGCGACCACATAGTGCTGCACCGCTTCGGCATGGCGCGACTGCTGCTGCAATGCCGTGGCCAGCAGCGCGTGGTAAGCAGCATTGTCGCCAGCCGCCGTCAGACCACGCTCCAGTGTGGCCACTGCCTGCTCCGAATCTCGGCTCAAAAGCTGCATCTGAGCCAGCGCCGCGTGCAAGGCAAAGGCCTGCGGCTTCAGGGCAATGCCTTCGGCGAGCAAGGTCCTGGCCTCGGAGGCACGACCTTCGCCCTGCAGAAGTTGCGCATACAACAGCCTTGCGTCCTGGTGCATGGGCTGATCTGCCAGTGCCTGCTGCAGGGCTTTCTGGGCCTCCAGCGCACGCCCCTGACGCAAGTGCGCAGCAGCATCGCGGTAGGCGTTGTCTGCACGCTGCTCCGCGCTGAGCACACGCATGACCTGCCCCACCGCCGGTGTCTCGGTGCGCTTGACTGTGCTGACAGCGATGTCTGCAGGGGCGGCATTCCCCGTGCCATCGGCCTTTTTCGAGACCTTGTCTGGATCTGCCGTGGGTGCGGCAGGGGTGCTCCTGGACGTCTTGACCGACTCATGGGCTACACCTGTCTGCCCAGACTCGGGCGCAGGCACACGAGGCAGCGCGGGCTTTTCTGGCTTGGTCACAGGCGGCAATGGAGATACCGGGGTTTCGGCAGGCAGTGGCGGCACCACCGCCGGTACGGCTGTTACAGCCGCCACAGGCGTTGCGCTCACAGGCGCAGTCACCACAGCGGGCGCAGGGGCAGCCACGGCTGGCGCGGGTACAGCCTGCGAAGCCTGGCGAAACCAATACCCTCCGGCTACCACAGCCACCAGCAGCGCCGCCCCAAGCAGCCAGCCACTGGCGGATGAACCTGCACGGCCACGCGACACGACCAGCGGGATGCCGGACGAGGGCGGCACAGCAGCGCCCATGTTGCCCTGACGCCTGTCGATGTCCTTGAGCATTTGGTTGATCAGGCTCATCTGAAAATTCCCTTGTCGATCAAAAGCCAGGCCACGCTGGCTGCCAGCAATGCCAGCAAAAAAGCCATTTGCAACGTGCTTGTCGCCTGCTGCGTGGAAGTGGTGTCATCGGCAGCGGCCTTCACGTCACTCCAGCCAACCTGTTTGTGACCTTTGCCGTAGGCGCTGAGCAGGGCCTTGTGGGCAATGATGTTGACCAGGCGTGGCACGCAATGCGTACGCTTGCGCAACAGCCGCAATGCCATGGGCGTGAACAGCCGCCCGCCGGCATGGCCGGCCATGGCCAGGCGGTGCTGGATGTAATAGTCCACCTCGTCGCGCACCAGCGGTGTCAGGCAGTAATGGAAAGCAATGCGCTGCTTGAGCTGCCGGATCGAGGGGTGGTTGAGTTTCTCCTCGAGCTCGGGTTGCCCAAAAATGATCACCTGCAGCAGCTTGCGCTTCTCGGTTTCCATATTGGTCAGCAGACGCAAGGACTCCATGGTCTCGATCGGCATGGCTTGCGCTTCGTCCAGGCAAACCATGGCACGCTTGCCTTCCAGGTGGATCGCCATCAGGCGGTCGGTGATGGCCCTCAGCACCTGGTGCCGCGTGTCTTCCAGACCCACCGCTGCCCCCAGTTCAGTGGCAATCTCGCGAAACAGCGTGTCGGTGTCCAGGTAAGGATTGGGCACATAGGCCACGACGAATTCGGGCGCCAGCATGCCCATGAGCTTGCGGCAAAGCATGGACTTGCCAGTACCCACTTCGCCCGTGATCTTGATGAAACCCTCACCGGTTTTGGCAGCCACCAAAATGGTGTTGAGGGCTTCCTGCGAAGCATCCGAAGGAAAGAAAAACTGGGTGTCCGGGGTGATGGTGAAAGGAAACTCCTTCAGCCCGAAATGCTCAAGATACATATAGCCCCTGTGTCGCCCCTCAACGCGGCGTGCTGGTCGTCCTCAGGCCCTCGATGCGTTGTTCGCTCTCCGATATCATGCTGGCCCAGGCATTGTCGTCCTTGACCACGATGGGTTTGAGCAAGATCACCAGCTCCCGCTTGGTGCTTTGCTGGTTGCCCCAATTGAACAACCCTCCTGCCAGCGGCACGTCACGCGCGCCTGGAACGCCACCGCGCACATCAGAATTGCGTTCGCTCATCAGGCCACCAATCACCACCACCTGACCGTCACGCGCCTTGACCACGCTGTCGGTCTCGTTCATCGTGTTCACAGCAAAGGGCACTGTGGTGGTTTCATCCGGCAAGGCAATTTTTGCTTTCTCACTCACGCGATTGACCATCGAATGCACATGCAAGGTGATGTTGTCATCCGCATCGATCTGTGGCGTGACATCCAGAGCGATGCCGGAAAAGAACGGCTGGTAAGTCAATGTCGGCTTGGTCAGCTGCTGGGTGCCGCCACCGGCCACCACCGTGGATGTTCCGCCAACGATGTTGGTGACAAAAGGCTCTTCACTGCCCACCTTGATCACTGCCTTCTGGTTGTTGAGCGTGGCAATGCGCGGGCTGGAGAGCACATGCACCCGACCTTGTGACTCCATGAAATTGATCAGTGACGCAAAATTGGTGGCCTGCAGGGCAATGCCCCCAGCCCCACCCAGGGTCGAGCCACCAGGTGTCGGATTGCTACCCAACAAACCGGCCAGGGTGGTGGTGCTGGCCACCGTTCCACCCGGCAAGCCCGCAGCGCCCGGCTGGTTCAAGCCGATGGCGGCCGCATTGGCACCGACGGACATGCGGTGCAGCCCCTGATTGAAAACACTCCAGTTGATGCCTTGCTGTGAGTCTTTGTTCAATTCCACATCAATGATCTTGGATTCGATGATCACTTGCCGTGAAATGCTCATCTGCATGGTCCGCAGCATGCGTTCGACCAGCCGCAGCTCGGTGGGCATGCCGCGCACCAGAATCGTGCCACTCATGGCGTTGATGGACAAGGCACGGCCCTGTGTACAGCCATCCACGCCGCGCAAACGTTCACCCATCAAAGCCTCTCCGGGCTGGGTCACATCGGCGCGGGAAGCATTGGCGCCCGTGGTGGTCGTGGTGGTGGGCCGCACCGCGAGCGGGTTGGCCGCGATGTTCTTGGGAATGTTGCAGCCCAGCAAAGTGCGCAGCGCATCTTCGGCTTCGCCCCAGATGTCGGATTTGACGGTCGTGCTCATGCCGCTGGCCTGAACGGATCCGTAGCTCGACGAGGTGCTGCTGGTTGTGGTGGTGTTGGTGCTGGAGCTGCTGCCAACCGACGCACCACCAATCACCTGAATGTCACTCACACCGCGGCGTTGACCCAGGATATAGTTCACATAAAACAGTCGGGTCTGCAGCTCGGACGGCTGCACCAGAATGCGTCGGCCCTCAACGGTGTAGTCATAACCGTACACATCGCGAATGGCATCGAGCGCCTCAAACATCGTGATGTTCTTGAGCTTGAAGCTCACACGCTTGCCCGACGCATCCACTGGCTCGGTCCGCACCGCAGTGCTGGTCGCTCCCGGAGCACCTCCCGTACTGGACTCGGTCGAAGCCTGTGTGGCCGGTTTGAGCATGATGCTGTATTCGGTACCTTCCACCAGGCCGGACAGGACTTGCCCGATCGGTGCATCGGTCACCACCAGATCAAAGCGCTGTACAGAAGGACCGCGCACGGTGCGGCTGGCAGGCGTGGCCACCGTGCCATCGGGTGGCTGCACCAAGGCGCCCAGCACCGTTGCTGGCATGGCCGCTGCAGGCTTGTCATTTGTGGCTTCCCTGGCTGCACCTTTGGCCGCAGAAAGGCGCGCCATTTCTTTTGAAATCTGTTCCTGTGTGGACAGGTCGGGGCGTGGGTAAGACGATGAACAACCAGCCAGCACCACGGCGACAGCGATTGCGAGGACATTCCAGTTCATGGATTTCTCCTTGTGGGTTTTCATTGTTCGAAAGCAGGACCGGAAACCGGTTTCTTGCGGACCGTCTCGGCAGGCGTGGCCAGCACACGGGTGCCACGGCTGTCCTTGAGCACCACACCCGTGGCAGTGATGTTGACCAGGCGCCATGAATCCAGCGTTTCTCCGGGCTGCAGCGTGCGTCCGCCGATCACGGCCTGTTTGCGACCACCACCTACCGGGGTGATGCGGATCATTGGCTGGGCTGCGCCAGCAGCACCCGATTCGCCTGGGGCGCTTTTGCCCGCTTTTGTCTGCATGCCTGGCGGTGGGGTGGTGGGGTCGCGCAGGACGCCTTGAGCCCAGCCCGTCAAGGGCGTCAGCGCCAGCATCAGCACCAGCGGCAGTTTTTTTCGGTTCGGTGACATGGCAGGCTCACTCACAGGTTGGCTTGCTTGCTCAGCAGAAACACAGAAGCACGCAAGGTGTTCTCAGGATAGGCATTGGCATTGAGCACGGCACTGGACCAGAAGAGCCTGGGGTTGGCATCTTCCAGCCTGGCCAGGAGCTTCATCAGGTCCAGGTAGTTGCCTCGCAACTCGATGTCAACCCCGTACCTGTACACCACAGCAGGCGCAGCCTTGGGGGCATTGCCCTGCGTTCCTGCCGCAGGTCGGGTTGCCGCAAAAAGAGATTTGACCGGCACGGTCTTGACCCCCACCGCACGCACACCGGAAGAAGAAGCAGCCAGAACCTCACTGACCAGCTTGCCCACAGCCGGCGCCTGCTCGCTCACACTGCCTGCCAGGGCATCAAGCTGGGCCACCTGCTGTTTGAGCTGGTGGAATTCACGCTCTTTCTGCTCGAGCTGGTCCGCCTGGCTGCGTTCAATCGTTGCCATCTCGACCGACAAGGCCTGTATCTGCGCCTGCAGGACAGTTTGTCTGTTTTGCGCCTCCTGTGCGCGCAGGTTCTGTGCAGTGAAGACCAGAACATCAAAAAGCAGCCAAATGGCGGCAGCAACCACACCCAGCACCAGCAGCTGCTCACGCACCGACAGCTGTTGCAATCTGTCGCGCACATCGGCAATCGAGAAATGGTTGACCATGGTGCCTTCCTTCAGTAAATCTTGAACGAGAGCGTCGACACCTGGCGCGCCACGCCCGATTCGGCCGTTGCCGGGTCCTGGAGGATCTCCATCGAGGTGAAGCGCACATTCATGGGCTTGAATGCCTCATTGACCTGCTCGATGTAGCGCATCACAGCTTCTGCGCTCAGGGATTTGCCCTGCACGCTCAAAGCCTGTCCCCCCTTGCCAATGTCCACCCCCTGCAACCAGACCCCGTCCACATGCACACCCGCCAGAGTCTCAAGCCATTGCGAATAGCCCATCGCGCTGCCCAACTCGCCTTTTTGCAACAAGTCGGCCCATTCGCGTCGGCCCTCTACCTGACTGCGCCACAGCGCCATCTGACGCCCCATGGCTTCACTTTCGACCAGCCCCAAGGTCTGGCGTTTTTTTTCCACGGCAGCTTTCAGATCGTCCAGCGATTGACGGGTTTGCGTCTCCAGCTGACGCTGGCGTTGCAACTGCCATTCTGTTTTGGCGGCCATTGCCGCCAGCACCAGGGTCAGCAGGCCCAGTCCGATCAGCGCCAGAGTCAGAAAGCCTTTACGGGCCTTGTGCCGGGTCAGTAAGTTGATGTGCTGGACCATGAGCTCATTCCTTGGCCTGGATGCGCAAAGCCGATCCCAACGCGTGGAAATATTGGGCTTGCACCTCGGTTTTCGTCAAATCGGAATTGGGAGGAAACTCGAACACATCGCCCAGATCCAAGGCCTGAACGTCTTCGATCAAATGGCCCCGCAGTGCCTCGGCCAGCCCCAGGTGTTCTGCCGTAGGTGCTACATGCACTTTACCGATGTTGATCGACGGGTAATTGCGTCGCACGAAATCAAAGGAACGCTGGATCTCCAGCGCCAGACGTTCAATGGCCTGGGCACGCGACTCACGGTCCGACTCCAGCCCTTTGCCGTACAGCACTTCACCAACAAAACGCACCAGATACAGCTCACCGCCAAAAGTAATGGTTAATTGCACACCCTCGGGCTCCACACACAGCAGACAGACAGCGGACTCGCCATTTTCGAGCTGCCACGAGACATTGCGCTGCGCCGCCTCACGGATGTCTACCACCTGCAAACCGATGCGCGCCTGTTCAAACAAGGCCTTGCGTGCATCAATCAGTTCGGTGCGCGCCACCACCACATACAGTTGCGGGACGCGATTGCCCAGGGTTTGGCGAACCGGGATATCCAGCCAGGCCAGATTGGCCTCCGCAACCGGGTAATCGATCAGCGGACTGACGGCCAGGCGCAGGCTGCTGTCCATTTCGTCGGGGCGCACGGCAGGTTTGTCCACCATGAACATCTGGTAGTCACGGCGCCCCAGGAGGGTCACCGTCGGCAATTTGTCCGGCGACAGCGTTCGACCCATCTGGGCCAGCACCGCCGCGTCAATCGCCTGCGAAGGAAAAGCGGCACGCTGCAACACCTGCGGCTTGCGTCTGCCTGCAGCGGGCAGGCGGACATTCACCCCGAACATGCCGCCCTGCATATCGATGGCCGACCAGCCATCAGGCTCGGACGACCACAAGGATTTGAATGAGAGGTTCATGGATGTTCGCGATTTCGACGATGTCATCAGTCTAGTCCTAATGGTTCATATAACTTAACATTTTTTGCAGAACCAACCAAGAACTTAACTCAGATCAAATTTTCGACAATCGTGCCAGGAAAATGATGCAAATCCTATATTCGAGACGTATAGTCAAACTTCCCAAACCCTTCAGGAGTACTTCCATGCGTATCCGCACACAAGCCCCCCGCACAGCACTGCAGGCCGGTTTCACGCTGATCGAGCTGATCATCGTGATCGTGATCATCGGCATCCTCGCGGCGATTGCGATCCCCAAGTTCCAGGACCTGACGGCCTCTGCAGAAACTGCTGCTGTCAAAGGTGTTGCTGCCGAATTCGGTGGCGCCGCGGCAATTGCTTACGCCAAAGTCAAGGCCGACGGCACCGGCACTTTGCCCACCTGCGGCACCATCAATTCAACCGACTACATGTCTGCCGTGATCACGGGATACACCGTTACTGGAACCGGCAATACCTGTACGGTAACAAAGACAGGCACCTCGTACACAGCGACCTTCACCTTGGTCAACTGAACGTGAAAACCTGATCCCATGAACGCCCGTTCGCCGCTTGCACTGTTTTACCGACGTGCACCAGCGTCGGCGGGCTTCACCTTGCTGGAATCGGTCATCGTCATCCTGTTGCTGGGCATTCTGGCCGCATACGCATTGCCCAGAGCCTTCGACAGCAGCGCCATGACGCTGGACGCGCAGGCCCGAACCCTCGCTTCGGACCTGCAGCGCGCACAAAATCTGGCCAGCACCAGCGGACAAATGACGCTGGTGTGCGCCACCACCACCGCCTACCTGGTGCAACTGGGGGGCAACTGCCCATCGCCCCTGCCCGCACAGACGCAGGCCACCCAGCCCGTGCTGGTCTTTCTGGACAAAGGGGCATCCTTCGCATTGCCACTGCCTGCGCTGTCGTTCAACAGCATGGGACAACCCAATGGGGCTGCCAGCTTCCAGATCCGGGATGCAAGCACCAGCTCCTCCTACACCGTGTCGGTCGCAGCACTGTCTGGGCTGGTCGGCATCACCAGACCATGAACACCGGTCGATCTTCCACCGCGCGGGGCTTCACGCTCGTCGAAGCCGTTGTCGCCATCGTGCTGCTGGCAGTGGTGAGCACCGTCGTCATCAGCCTCAATGGCCAGCTGTTCATGCAATCGGCCAGCATGCACAGCCTTCAGCAAGGTACCCAGCTGCAGCAGGCCTGTGTGGAACAGGTGCTGGCCCAGCGCAAGAGCACCGGCTATGCCACCACTTTCAACTGCACCGCACTCAATGCCCTGGGCACTGGCTTCACACTGGGCGTGTCCGATGCGGCTCTGGTCCAGTACTGCCCCCCCGGTCTGCAGTGCCGACAGATTGAAATCTCGGTGTCAGGCGCTGGCATTGCACCGCGCCCGGCTACCCTGCTGTTTGTGAATTACTGACATGTTCACATACCCACGCCAACATCTGCGCCAACGAGGCTTCAGCCTGATGGAGATCACCATCAGCGTGGTGTTGCTGGGCATTTTGAGCGTGGTCGGTGCCAACATGATCGCGGGCAGCTTCTTCACCACCCGGGTCATCAGCAACGAACACCTGGGCAACTCCACCGCACGCTATGCCATGGAGCGCATGGCCCGTGACATCCGTGAAATCAGCTACGACGCGGCCAACGATGCGCTGGGCATCACCGGCATGTCTGCTTCCCAGCTGAGCTTCACAAAATCAGGCATCTCAGGCATCCTGACCAATGTGAGTTATGGCCATGTAAACCCCAACCTCAGCATGAATGTGGCTGGCACATCCGCCATCCTGGCCACCGACATCACGGGCTTTGGCCTGAGCTACCTGGATGTCAACGGCAACATCACGGCCACACCCAATGCCGTGCGCTACGTGCGCATCACACTCACGTCTGCACCTGCACAGGCGCAAGCCATCACATTGACCACACAGGTGAGGTTGCGTAACGTATGAGAGCTGTTCCCACGCCATGCCCGCCGAACACGGAACGCGGCTTCGTTTCTGTGATCACTTTGCTGTTTCTGATATCGGTGGTCCTGTTCATCCTTGGCAAAAGCCTGACCATGTCAGGCTCCAAGAGCCTGGAGAGCCAGCAGCAATTTGACAGTGTGGCTGCACAAGCCCTTGCTGAAAGCGGACTGGAGGTCGGACTGGCCAGCCTCACCACGGCAGTCAATCTGGACGACACGACTTTCGTGAGCAGCTGCGCCACTCTGGTCAGCAGCAGCGCCCTGGACCTGGGGCGTGGCAGTTTCCAGTTTGTGCCCTCGGGCACTGCCACTAGCCCCAACCTCTGCCCGATCCGCGTCAAAGGCACGGTCAACGGGGCCAGCCGAACACTGGAATCCCAGATCAACTTCAACTCCCAGATCGGTACTGCCGGCTACGGCACAGCACCGACCATGACGCTCAAAAACCCCTACAACGTGCCTGCAGCAGCCGTCTTCAACCTGGCATGGCGCCGCCAGGGCAGCACTGGCAACAACCCACCTGGAGGCCAGGCCGTGGCCAGCACCTGCATCCTGCCATCGTGCGGCATGCGGTGGACTCTGGAATCGAGCAGTGGCAACCCCAGTGTGGGCAGCCTCGGAACCTCGGTGAGTGTCGCCGCCAATTCAAGCGTGCAGGTCTCACAAAGCCTGGACTCGCCGCGCAATTACACCGAAGTGGGTCTCATCCTGGGCGGTCTGTCCACCACACCACTGCTCAAAGGCAGCTACTACGACGACAAGGAAACCGCCAACACCGCCAACCAGGCCACCACCACGGGCACCACCACCAGCGGTGAAGCCAGGGGCTGGTGTACTGGCGCAGACACACTGGTGTTTGGCGTCTCTGGCCGGGCCGACGATAACCCCTCGGCGCAATACACAAGCGTGGTGTTCAACACAAGTGGCACGCCTGCGCAACCCATCCCCATGACCTGGGTTGCGCACTACCCCAACACCGATGGCACATCCCCCAGCGCCTATGGCGATGTGTTTTCTGAAATCTGGTACACCTACAACCCCTATGTGCAGATGACCAGCGCCAGTTCATCGGGCACCACCATCACCGTCAACTCCACCGCCGGTCTTCAAGTGGGCACTATCCTGAAGGTGTACTCCGGCACGGGAGAATTGCCAGGATTCACCAGGGTCAGCAGCATCACCAACAGCACCCAGTTCGTCGTTGACCAGACCCCTACCACTGCCCTGTCGAACGCTACCCTTTGTGGCGGCATTTGCGCGCTGTTCAATAACCCATCCTCCAGTGCAGCCAAGACCACCACCTTTGCCCTCACGCGCTCCAACAGCGCAGCACAGCAGTGGGCGGGGGGATTTGCATGTTTCAGCGGCGTGGACAAGACCAAAGTCCGACGCGTCAGCAATTCCAGCATTCGCCTGCAACTGTGGCACGAAGTCGTCACAGGTGAATAAGCATCCATCAGCCACCAAGGTTCCATCATGGCCACCACCACCATCAGCAAGTCCCTCGGCGAAGCCCTCATTGAGCAAGGCTGGTTGACCTCCAAACAGCTGTCGGATGCGCTGCAGGAGCAAAAGCGCACCGGCCAGAAGCTGGGCCAAATCCTGATCGACAACAACTTTGTCAGCGACGAGCAGATCGCCAAGGTGCTGGCCGCACAGCAAAACCTGCCTTTCATCGACCTCAAGCGCTACAGCATCCAGCGCGAGAAAACACGTCTGCTGACGGAAATGCAGGCCCGCAAGTACCGCGCCATCCTGCTCGAAGAGCGCAAGGACACCTATCTGGTGGCCATCTCCGACCCGTTCAACCTGTCGGCGCAGGACGCACTGTCAGGCTTGCTCAAACGGCCCATCGAATACGTGGTGGTGTCCAACGACCAGCTCAGCGCCACGATTGACCGCCTCTACCTGAAGGACGAGCAGCTCACCGAATTCGCCCGCGCGATCGAATCGGACATTGACCGTGACTACAACATCGTCAACCTCAACCGCATCAGTTCCACGGTGGACGATGCGGACGCCCCCGTGGTCAAACTGCTGCAGACGGTGTTTCGCGAAGCGGCACAGTTGCGCGCTTCGGACATCCACTTCGAGGCACAGGAAAAAAAGCTCGTGGTGCGTTTTCGTATCGACGGCGCTTTGCACACCCACGCCGAGGCCGACCTGAAAATCGCCCCGCCCCTGGTCGTCAAGCTCAAACTCATGGCCGGCCTGGACATTGCCGAAAAGCGCCTGCCGCAAGACGGCCGAATTTCGGTCCGCACCGACGAATCGCGCCAATTGGACATCCGCATGTCCACCATGCCCACGCAATACGGCGAATCGGTGGTGCTGCGTATCCTGATGCAAAGCCAGGGCATCCGGGACCTCGAAGCACTGGGCATGAGCGAAGATGTCTACAAGCGCTTTCTCAACGCCATCAGCACCCCCAACGGCATCGTGCTGGCCACCGGCCCCACGGGCAGCGGTAAAACCACCACCCTGTACGGCGCGCTCACGCGGCTCAACAGCCCAGAAGTCAAGATCCTGACCTGCGAGGACCCGGTGGAGTACCGCATTGGCGGCATCAACCAGGTCCAGGTCAACGACAAGATCGGGCTGACATTCCCCACCGTTCTTCGATCTTTCCTGCGCCAGGACCCGGATGTGTTGCTGGTCGGTGAAATCCGCGATGGCGAGACCGCCGAGATCGCGGTGCGCGCCGCCATGACGGGCCACCTGGTGCTGTCCACCTTGCACACCAACGACGCCGTCAGCACGCCCTCACGTCTGCTGGACATGGGCATTCCGGGTTTCCTGATCGCCACCACCTTGCGCGCCGTGCTCTCGCAGCGCCTGCTGCGTCTGGTCTGCACCGAGTGTGCACAACCTTATGAACTCAAACCCGACGAGCAGGAATGGATTCACCGCTATTACGGTGAGCTGCCCCAAGGGGCCGCACTGCAGCACGGCGCTGGCTGCCAGCACTGCAATGGCTCCGGTTACCGTGGGCGCATCGGCATTTACGAACTGCTGGACATGACGCAGGAGCTGGCCCTGGCGCTGCACACGGGCAATCCGGTGCAGTTCGAAGCAGTCGCCCGCCAGCAGATCGGCCATGGCAGCCTGATGCACCAGGGCTTTGCGCTGGCCCTGCAGGGACGCACCACGGTCTCCGAGGTCATCAAGAACAGCCTGATCACCGAGTGAAATCGGGGGGCACACCATGGAACTCTACCAATACAAAGGCCGCAACAAACGCGGCGACATCATGCAAGGCACGGTGGAGGCGGCCAACGCCGACGGCGTGGTCAACTGGATGATGGATTCGGGCATTTCACCGATTTCGGTGAAACTCAAATCCGATCCCCTCAAAAACCAGCCCTATTGGGTGCGCGCGCTGCAAGGCCAGCGCAAGCTCAACAAGACCGACCTGCTGATGCTCACACGCCAGTTTGGCACCTTGCTCAAAGCCGGCATTCCGATCCTGCAGGCGGTCACCGGACTCAAAAATGGCAGCCACCAACCCGAGATGACCAAGCTGCTCGGTTCGCTGCATGCCTCGCTGGACAAAGGCAGCGAATTGAGCGCGGCGATGGCCAGGCATCCTGATTTCTTTGACGATTACTACGTCAACATGATCCGCGTGGGCGAAAGCGCAGGCAAGCTCGACGAGGTGTTTGCCCGCCTGTATGCCCAGCTGGACTTTGACAGGCGCATGCGCCAGAAGATCAAGGCCGTGCTGCGCTACCCGATCTTTGTGTTCAGCGCCATCGTGGCAGCCACCATGATCGTCATGGTGTATGTGATTCCGGCATTCAGCGGCATTTATGGCGCCATGCGCACCGAGCTGCCCTTGGCCACCACCATTCTGATGAGTGTGTCGGGGGCGATGGCACGCAACTGGACCGCCATCCTTCTGACCATGGCACTGGCGGCACTGGGCATTCGTTACTATGTTTCGACACCTGAAGGCCGCTACAAATGGGACCGGTTCAAGCTGCAGTTGCCGATCGTGGGACGCATCCTGGCCAAAGCCACCACCGCGCGCTTTTGCCGCAGCTTCGGCATGGCCATGAACAGCGGAGTGCCCATTGTGACGGGGTTGGCGCTGGTTTCTCGCGTGGTGGACAACGCCTTCTACCAGGAGCGGATCATGACGATGCGCGATGCGGTGTCGCATGGCGACAACCTGCTGCGCGCGTTTTTGGCTTCGGGCATTTTCTCGCCCGTCGAGTTGCAGATGATTGCGGTCGGCGAGGAAACCGGCGACATCGAAACCATGGTCCAGCAGTTGGCCATGCTCTACCAGGACGAAGTGGAGTACGAAGCCAGCCAGCTGGCCGAGACGCTGGAGCCCGTTTTGCTGGTCTTCATGGCAGCGCTGGTGCTCTTGCTGCTGCTGGGCATCTTCCTGCCAATGTGGAACATGACCCAGATGGTGAAATGACCGGACGCCAATCACACTGCCTGGCAACAAAATGTCTGAAATGAGTTGTGAACCCAACGGCAACGCCAAGCTCAGTCTGCGGCGCATGCTGATCGACACTTACCACGAGAACGTGGCCTACATGCACCGCGATTGCGAGGTCTACCGGACCGAAGGGTTCAAGGCTCTGTCCAAGGTGGAAATCCGTGCCAACGGCCGCAGTGTGCTGGCCACGCTCAATGTGGTGGGCAACGGCGATTTTCTGGCCTGCAATGAACTGGGACTGTCGGACGCGGCTTTCGAACAGCTGGGCATGCAGCAGGGACAGCTGGTCACCGTGGCTCAGGCCGACCCGCCCGAATCCATTCAGGCCCTGCACCGCAAACTGGCGGGCGAACGGCTGGAGCTCGATGACTTTCGCGCCATCATCCATGACGTGGCCGAGCACCACTATTCCAAGATCGAACTGACGGCCTTTGTCGTGGCCACCAACCGCGACGAACTCGACCGCGAAGAGGTCTACTACCTGACGCAGGCCATGATCGAGGCCGGCCGCCGTCTGGACTGGAAAGAACGGGTGGTGGTGGACAAACACTGCATCGGCGGCATTCCGGGCAACCGCACGTCCATGTTGATCGTGCCCATCGTGGCAGCGCATGGCATGGTCTGCCCCAAGACTTCGTCACGCGCCATCACCTCACCCTCGGGCACAGCCGACACCATGGAGGTGCTCGCCGACGTGGAGCTGCCTTTCGAGAAGATGGCCGAGATCGTGCAATCGCACCGTGGTTGCCTGACCTGGGGCGGTACCGCCCGCCTGTCGCCAGCCGATGATGTGCTGATCTCGGTGGAGCGCCCCCTGTCGCTGGACTCGCCGGCGCAGATGGTGGCCTCCATCCTGTCCAAGAAAATCTCGGCGGGCTCCACCCATCTGGTGCTGGACATCCCGATCGGCCCCACGGCCAAGGTCCGCTCCATGCCCGAGGCCCAGCGGCTGCGGCGCCTGTTCGAATACGTGGCCGGACGCCTCAAACTCTCGCTGGACGTGGTCATCAGCGATGGCCGCCAACCGATCGGCTTCGGCATCGGCCCCGTGCTGGAGGCACGCGATGTCATGCGGGTACTAGAAAACGACCCGCGCGCACCCATGGACCTGCGCCAAAAATCCCTGCGACTGGCCGGCAGGCTGATCGAGTTCAGCCCCGATGTGCGCGGCGGTGACGGCTTTGCGATTGCCCGTGACATCCTCGACTCGGGCCGTGCTCTGGCCAAAATGAACGACATCATCGCAGCACAGGGCGCACACGCCTTTGACCACAACAACCTGAAGCTGGGTCCGCTTATTTTCGATGTCTGCGCAGAACGCGCAGGCGTGGTCTGCGGCATCGACAACTTCCAGCTCGCACGCATCGCGCGTTTCGCCGGCGCTCCCAAGGTGCCAAATGCGGGCGTCGATCTGGCCAAAAAACTGGGCGAAGAGGTTCAGGCCGGAGAGCTGCTCTACCGTGTCCACGCCAACTTCCCGGCGGATCTGCAGTTCGCGCGCCACGCCTGTGAAAAATCGACGGGCTACACCATCGGCAGCGTGGCCGACGTGCCGCACGCCTTTGTGGAGTTCTGATGTCGACCGCAACGCTTTTGCTGTGCTTTGAAGACGAGCTGACGCTGGCGCGCAAGCTGGCCGATGCGGCAGGCCTGACGCTGGCGACTGTGGATCGCCATGTTTTTCCCGATGGCGAAATCAAACTGCGCCTGCCCACCCCACTGCCGCCCCGGGTGGTGTTGCTGCGCTCCCTGCACGACCCCAACGCCAAGCTGGTGGAACTCTTGCTGACCGCCCGCACCGCCCGCGAACTGGGCGCCGAACACCTGACGCTGGTGGCCCCCTACCTGGCCTACATGCGCCAGGACGTGGCCTTCCAGCTAGGCGAAGCCGTGAGCCAGAGAATCATTGGCAGCCATCTGGCCGATCTGTTCGATGCGGTCATCACGGTGGACCCGCACCTGCACCGAATCTCCAGCCTGAAAGAAGCCGTCCCGGCGACACAGGCGCTGGCGCTCACTGCCGCCCCCCTGCTGGGCGATTTCGTGCACAGCCAGTGCCCGGATGCCCTGCTGATAGGCCCGGACGAAGAGTCCGAACAATGGATCACTGCAGCGGCCAGACAGCACCACTTCGATCATGGCGTTTGCCGCAAAACCCGGCATGGCGACCGGCAAGTCGAGATCACGCTGCCCGATGTGGCTGTGACGGGCCGCGCGGTGGTGCTGCTTGATGACATCGCCAGCAGCGGACACACCCTGGCGCAAACCGCACGTCTGCTGCTGCGCTCGGGCGCCCGGTCCGTGGATGTGGCGGTGACGCACGCCCTGTTCTCGGGCGATGCACTGCAGGTGGTGCGCGAAGCCGGTGTGGGCCAAATCTGGAGCACCGATTCGGTCACTCACGAGAGCAACAGCGTCAGCATCGCCCCCCTTGTGGCCGCGGCCCTGCAGCAGTTCTGAAGCCGTTCAATCCAGCCCGGCACTCCAGCGGTCGCCCCAGGCCTTGTCGATCTGGCGGCGGTCACGCTTGGTGGGACGCCCCTGTTCGATGGAGAGTGCGGGCTCCGCCGCCAGCCGGCGCTGCTGTGCAGCGGCCTGTCGGCGCTCGATGCTCTCGGGCGTTTCCTCATAAAGCTGCTGCGCCACCGGCGCGGGACCGCGCACGGCACTGATGCCACTCACCACCACTTCGCGCTCCACCGGCCCCTGCCGAAAACGCACCCGGTCGCCCACCTTGACCTCGCGCGAGGCTTTCGCGTCCTGTCCGTTGACCTGCACACGCCCCTTGCCGATCTCTTCGGCCGCCAGGCTGCGGGTCTTGTAAAAACGTGCGGCCCACAGCCATTTGTCGATGCGCAGGCTGTCCACGTTCAAGCTCCAAACAGGCCGGTCTGCGGGCTCAGCCCCTGCCGGACATGGGGCACCTGGAGTTTCAGGCGCAGTTCTTTTTTCATGCGTGCGTTGTCCAGACGCCGCGACTCGCTCATGAAACTGAGCAACATGAGTGGCAGCACATCGCTGGCCGCATCGCGCGCGATGCGGGGTGGGCGCGGCAGTCCCATCAGGTCGGCGGCCAGATCAAAGTAGTCACCCATCTTCATGTCGGTGTCGTCGCAGATGTTGAGCACCCGCTGTGCCTGCCCGCGCCACAAGGCCAGAACACAGGCGCGCGCGAGGTCATTGGCATGGATGTGGTTGGTGTAAACATCATCCTGGGCCTGCAGCACAGGCGTGCCCTTGAGCAGGCGCTCGCGCGGCGTGCCACCTTCGCGGTCCTGCGCATAGATGCCAGGCACACGCAGGATGGTGCTGCGCACCCCCGAGCGGCCCAACAACCGCACCCACTGCTCGGCATCGACCCGTCGACGTGCGCGCGCGGTATGGGGTTGCACAGGCCGCGATTCAGAGACGCGTTGGCCCGTGCAGTCGCCATACACACCCGTGGTGGATGCATACACCAGCGCCTGCGGCGGCGTGCGCAGGCGAAAGGCGCGCAGCAGATCGCGCGTGCGGGGGTCGTGCGTCACCACGCCGCGCACATCGCCGGGCGGCGGCGCCAGGTGCAGCACCCGCTGCGCCAGACCCGACAGGCGCCGCAGGGTCTCGGGCCGGTCCAGATCACCAACCAGCGGGGTCAGCCCACAGGCCCTCAGCAGGGGCACACGTTCGGGCGAGGAGGTCAGTGCCAACAGCCGCACGCGCCGGCTTTGCGGCGCCCCCAACCCACCCGCCGAGCGCAGCCCCACATCACCACAGCCGACGATGAGCACGCGCGGGCGGCGAAAGCGGGCAGGCAGGGCGCCGAGGGGGGTCTGGTTTGAAGGCAAAATCAGGGGTTCCGGGTCAGAAAACCCCGCAAGGATACCGAAAACATGAGCTTCCAGATCACCGTTCAACCCAGCGGCCGCAGCTTTGCCGCCGAATCCTCCGAAACCTTGCTGGCCGCCGGCATCCGCCAGGGCATCGGCCTGCCCTACGGTTGCAAGGACGGCGCCTGCGGCTCGTGCAAGTGCAAGAAATTGTCGGGCACCGTGGTGCACGGCACGCACCAGGCCAAGGCCTTGTCCGACGAGGAAGAAGCCAACGGCCTGATCCTGACCTGCTGCGCCATCGCTCAGAGCGATGTGGTGCTTGAATCGAAGCAAGTGACCGAAGAAGGCAGTCTGCCCGTCAAGAAGATGCCTGTGCGCGTGGCCAGCCTCGAAAAGAAGTCGCACGACGTGATGGTGCTCAAACTGCAGCTGCCCGCCAACGACCCGATGAAATTCCGGGCCGGCCAGTACATCGAATTCATCCTGCGCGACAACTCGCGCCGCAGCTACAGCATGGCCAACGCGCCGCACACGCTCGAAGTCTCGCCCCCCATGGTGGAGCTGCACATCCGCCACATGCCCGGCGGCAAGTTCACCGACCCGGTCTTCTCGACCATGAAGGAAAAGGACATCCTGCGCGCCGAAGGGCCTTACGGCAGCTTTTACCTTCGCGAGGACTCCGACAAGCCCATGGTCCTGCTGGCCTCGGGCACCGGCTTTGCGCCCATCAAGGCACTGATCGAGCACATGCAGCACATGGGCATCACCCGCCCTGCCACCCTCTACTGGGGCGGCCGCCGCCCGTCGGACCTGTACATGGCCGACTGGATCGAAGCCCAGCTCAAGGTGATGCCCCATCTGAAGTACGTGCCGGTGATTTCCAACGCCGAGGCCGAGGACAACTGGACCGGCCGCAGCGGCTTCGTGCATCAGGCGGTGCTGCAGGACCACGCCGACCTCTCGGGTTTTCAGGTCTATGCCTGCGGCGCGCCCATCGTGGTGGAGTCGGCGCAGCGCGACTACGTGGCCCAGGGCGGGCTTCCCCCTGAAGAGTTCTACGCAGACTCCTTCACCTCCGAAGCCGACAAGCACTGACCAGCCCCGATGCGCCTGAGGCGCTTGCCCCTCCAGCATGCACTGCGGGGGGGGCTACCAGCTGCCCTTCATCGACGCAGCCTTCGGCCATGCACTGGTTGCGCGTGAGGTCATCGCGGTCTTCGCGCAGATGGGGGTGGAGGTCGTCTCCTTTGCGAACCGCGTGGTCCTCGCAACTGGCCCGTCACTCTCCGAGGTAGGCCGCACGGACTTTCGGATCGGCCAGCAGCGCCTGCCCGGGCCCGCTCATGGTGATGAGGCCCGAATCCATGACGTAGCCGCGGTTGGCCAAGGCCAGGGCGCGGCTGGCGTTTTGCTCCACCAGAACAATGGTCATGCCGTGGCCGTGCACGTCGTTGACCACCTCGAAGATCTTGTCAACCATGATGGGTGACAGCCCCATGGAGGGTTCGTCGAGCAGCAACACGCGCGGACGGCTCATGAGGGCACGGGCCATGGCCAGCATCTGCTGCTCGCCCCCCGACATGGTGCCTGCGAGCTGGTCCTTGCGTTCGCGCAGGCGGGGGAAGGTGTGGAACATCTTCTCCATGTCGTCGGCGATAGCGGCGCTGTCCGAGCGCAGGTAGGCGCCCATCTGCAGGTTCTCGGTGATGGTCATGCGGGTGAAGACGCCGCGGCCCTCGGGCACCATGGCCAGCCCCTGTTTGACCAGGTCCCAGGGACCCTGACCCTGGATCGACCGACCCAGGTATTCGATGGTGCCGCCTTGCGCCGCCAGCGTGCCGGTGATGGCCTTCATGGTGGTGGTCTTGCCGGCGCCGTTGGAGCCGATGAGGGACACCAGCTCGCCCTCGCACACATCCATGTCCACGCCCTTGACGGCCTGGATGCCGCCGTAGGCCACTTTCAAACCCTTGACTTTGAGCAGTGTGTCCGCCATCTCAATGTCCTCCGGTGCCCAGATAGGCTTCAATCACTTTGTCGTTCTTCTGCACCTCGGCAGGCGTGCCTTCGGCGATCTGTTTGCCGTAGTCGAGCACGGTCACGCGGTCGCACAGGCCCATGACCAGCTTCACATCGTGCTCGATCAGCAAGATGGTGCGGTTGTCCTGGCGGATGCGGTCGATCAGTTCGCGCAGCTGCACCTTTTCGGTGGCGTTCATGCCGGCGGCCGGCTCGTCCAGTGCAATGAGCTGCGGGTCGGTGGCCAGAGCGCGTGCGATTTCAAGTCGGCGCTGGTCGCCATAAGAGAGGGTGCGGGCGCGGTAGTCGGCGTACTTGCCAATGCCCACGTAGTCGAGCAGCTCCTGGGCGCGCTGCGCAATCGCGGCCTCTTCGGCCTTGAACGCCGGGGTGCGAAAGATCGCACCCAGCAGCCCGGAATGGGTTCGCAAATGGCGACCAACCATGACGTTTTCAAGCGCCGTCATTTCGGCAAACAAGCGGATGTTCTGGAAGGTGCGGGCAATGCCCGCCTTGGCCACCTCGTGCACAGCGGTGGGCTGATAAGGCTTGCCCGCCAGCTCGAAGCTGCCGCTGTCGGGCGTGTACAGACCGGTGATCACGTTGAAGAAGGTGGTCTTGCCCGCGCCGTTGGGGCCGATCAGGCCATAGACCTGGCCGCGCTGGATGGTGATGCCCACATCGGAGAGGGCTTGCAGGCCGCCGAAGCGCTTGGAAATACCCGCGACTTTGAGAACGGTGTCTTTGTTGTTCATGTTGCGCTCCCTGTCACTTGTTCTTGAGCGCTTGGCCGTGCTCGGGCGAGGGCCAGATGCCTCGCGGGCGCAGCAGCATGACGATGATCATCGCCAGAGCGATCAGCAGCTGACGCAGGATGGCCGCGTCCAGGCGTCCGTCGGTCATGGCCTGGAGCGGGCCTGCCACATAGCGCAGCACCTCCGGCAAGGCCGACAGCAGGACAGCGCCCAGAATGACGCCCGGCAAATGCCCAAGCCCCCCGAGCACCACCATGGCCACGATCATCACCGACTCCATCAGGCTGAAGGATTCGGGCGACACGAAACCCTGGAAGCCGGCGAACATGGCACCCGACACGCCGCCAAAAGTAGCCCCCATGCCGAAAGCCAGCAGCTTGAGGTTGCGGGTGTTCAGACCCATGGCCTTGGCAGCGATCTCGTCTTCACGGATGGCCATCCAGGCACGACCGATGCGCGAGAACTCCAGGCGGTGCGAGATCAGCACACTCAGCAGCACCAGCGACAGGAACAGGTAGTAATACAAGGTAACGGATGCAATCTCGAAACCGCCGATGGTGAGCTTTTTGCTCAGACTCCAGCCGAAGATGCTGATCGAGTCGATCATGTCGATGCCCTTGGGCCCGTTGGTGATGTTCACCGGATGGTCCAGGTTGTTCAGGAACACGCGGATGATTTCGCCAAAACCCAGGGTAACGATGGCCAGGTAGTCGCCGCGCAGCTTGAGCGTTGGTGCGCCCAGCAGCATGCCAAACAGCCCCGCAAGCGCGGCGCCCACCGGCACGATCACCCACAGCGGCATGTGCAGACCATTGGGAAAATAGACCGCCAGCGCCGGAAAGGTGTCAAGCAGGTGGGGAGAAGCCAGCAAGCCGTACATGTAGGCGCCAACCGCAAAAAAGGCCACATACCCCAGATCGAGCAGACCCGCGTAGCCCACCACGATGTTCAGGCCCAGGGCCAGCAGCACATACAGCAGAGCCATGTCCGCGATGCGCACCCAGGCGTTGCCAAAGAATTGCAGGATCAGCGGCAGCACCAGCAGTGCCAGGCCGATGAGCAGATACTGGAAATTTTTGTTCTGTTTCATGGCATTTCCCCGTCAGGCGCGATCGGCCACACGTTCACCCATCAGGCCCGAAGGCCGCAGCGTCAGCACGATGATGAGCACGACAAAGGCAAAAATGTCGCTGTAGTGGCTGCCCAGCACGCCTCCCGTGAGGTCACCGATGTAGCCCGAACCGATCGACTCGATCAGACCCAGCAAGATCCCGCCAACCACGGCACCGGAAAGGTTGCCGATACCGCCGAACACCGCGGCCGTGAAAGCCTTCAGGCCCGGCAGGAAACCCATTGAATGCTGGGCCGTGCCGTAGTTCGACGCATACATCACGCCGGCGATCGCGGCCAGCACCGCGCCAATGATGAAAGTGGCCGAAATCACCATGTCCGGCTTCACACCCATCAAGGCCGCCACACGGGGGTTTTCGGCCGTGGCGCGCATGGCACGGCCCAGTTTGGTGGAGTTGACCAGCCACATCAGCAGCGCCAGCGAAATAGCCGTCACCGCCAGGATCATGATCTGCGTCGGCGTGATCACGGCGCTGCCAATGTTGACGGGCGCACTCGGCAACAGCGTCGGGTAGGCCTTGTAGTTGGGCTTCCAGATGATCATCGCCAGCGTCTGCAGCAGGATGCTCATGCCGATCGCCGTGATCAGCGGGGCCAGCTTGGGGCTGTTGCGCAGCGGGCGATAAGCGATCTTTTCGATGGCGAAATTCAGCACGGCAGCGACCACGCAGGCGATCAGGGTAGCCAGGATCAGGATGACCCAGCCCGGCGCACCGGGCATGGCTTCCTGCATCATGCCGATGACGGTCCAGCTCGTCAGAGCCCCCACCATCAGCACCTCGCCGTGGGCAAAGTTGATCAGGTTGATGATGCCGTACACCATGGTGTAGCCCAGGGCCACCAAGGCGTACATGCTGCCCAGAACCAGACCGTTGATGATCTGCTGAAGCAAGACGTCCATGAACTTTTCTCCGTGTCAGCCAGCTCTTGCCTGGCTGTGGTTCGGTTGATGCACCAATGATGCACACATCGAGGTACCTTGTGGGTCATCCGGATGCAATTAGCAAAAAACCCGCCAAGGCATGTCACTGGCGGGTAGGTCGGTGGCGGGATTGTAGTGAAGCCCTGATGCGCTTAAGTATTCACTTCTCTCGGGAGTTTCCCTGAATCAAATTCTTTTCACGCAGCTCGCGCAACTTGTCATCGATCTTGATTTCCAGCCCCCTGCGCACGGGTCTGTAGAAGCCCGGTTCAGCCATCCCCTCGGGCAGGTAGCGCTCGCCAGCGGCAAAACCGTCTTCCTCATCGTGGGCGTAACGGTAGCCTTTGCCGTAGTCGAGCTGCTGCATGAGCTTGGTGGGTGCGTTGCGCAGGTGCATGGGCACCGGACGGGTGCCATCTTTCTTGACGAAGGCTTTGGCTTCGTTGAAGGCCTTGTAAACCGCATTCGATTTGGCGGTCACAGCCAAGTACACCACACACTCGGCCAGCGCCAGCTCGCCTTCGGGGCTGCCCAGACGCTCGTACACCTCGGTGGCGTCAAGCGCCAGGCGCATGGCACGCGGATCGGCCAGGCCGATGTCCTCGGCCGCCATGCGGATCAGGCGCCGCGCGATGTAGCGCGGGTCCACCCCGCCGTCGAGCATGCGCACCAGCCAGTACAAGGCGGCATCAGGGTCAGAGCCACGCACCGATTTGTGCAGCGCACTGATGGTGTCGTAGAACTGCTCGCCTCCCTTGTCGTAGCGGCGCATGTGCTCGCCCAGCACCTTGAGCAACCAGGCGTCTGTGACCGGACTGATCTTTTCACGCGTGGCGGCCATGGCCAGCGTCTCCAGCGTGTTGAGCAGGCGCCGGGCATCGCCATCGGCGTAGCCCAGCAGCCTCTGAAGTGCCTCGGGCTCGAGCGCCGGGGCTGCGTCGATCGCCTGTGCCCGGGCGACAATTTGCTGGAGGTCCTCTTCGACCAGGGGCTGCAACACATACACCGCGGCCCGGGACAGCAAGGCCGAGTTCACCTCGAAGGAAGGGTTTTCGGTGGTTGCACCGATGAAGGTGAACAGCCCGCTTTCAACGTGCGGCAAAAACGCATCTTGCTGGCTTTTGTTGAAGCGGTGCACCTCGTCGACGAAGACAATGGTGCGCTGCGGGTGCAAGCCGCCTTGTGCAGCCTCGGCTTTCTCCACAGCCTCCCGGATGTCCTTGACCCCACCCAACACCGCGCTGATGCTGATGAACTGCGCGTCAAACGCTTCAGCCATGAGGCGGGCGATGGTGGTCTTGCCCACACCGGGCGGCCCCCACAGGATGCAGCTGTGTGGCTGGCCGGATTCGAACGCCAGCCGCAGGGCCATGCCCTCGCCCAGAATGTGCTGCTGGCCGATCACCTCGCCCAGCGTGCGCGGGCGCAAACGTTCAGCCAGAGGGGTGTGCGCTGCCTGCATGCCCAGACGCTCAGGGCCGGATCACGTCCGTGCCGGCAGGTGGAGTGAACTGAAAGACATCCGCCTTCAGGGATGGATTGACTTCAAAACCGCTGAAAGTCAGCACCGAACGCTGGCCCAGGGCATCAAGCACCTCCAACGCAGCCAGTTCGGGGCCGCGTTCGCCGGCACGCAAACCTGCCAGCGCGAACTGCATCTGGCCATCGGCACGCCGGGGGGTGGCTTTGACCCACTGCAGACCGTCGCGTGCCGGCTCGACCTGCAACTGGAAGTCTTTCTGCAGACCCGCCAGATCCGTGGACGAAACAATCAGGGCCAGCGGCGTGCTGCCCAGCACCTGGGCCTGTGCACGCGCAGTCACCTGCTGCAGGTCGGGGTCGTGCAGCCACAGCGTCTGGCCGTCGGCCACCAGGGTCTGCTCGAACGGTTTTTTGTAGCTGAAGCGAAAACGCCCTGGGCGCTGGAATTCGAGCGTGCCCGAGGAGGTGCGCTGGCGTGCAGGCTGCCCTGCCTTGGGCACGGACGTGACCACCTGCGTGAACTGCGCCCTGCCGCTGCGCGCACTCTGCAAAAACTGGCCCAGCAGGCCCAGGCCATCGGCTTGCGCCCAAGTGGACAAGGCCGGCAGCAAGCCTGCAAGAGCAAGAATCCAATGTCTGCGTCGCATGGTCCTCCTCACTCGGCGCGGGCCGGCACCAGGATCTCGCGCTGGCCACTGCCACTCATGGCGCTCACCAAACCGGCTTTTTCCATGTCTTCCACCAGACGGGCAGCGCGGTTGTAGCCGATCTTGAGGTGACGCTGCACCAGCGAGATGCTGGCCTTGCGGTTCTTGAGCACGACCTCGACCGCCTGGTCGTACATCGGGTCTTTTTCGCCACCTTCGCTGCCATCGCCCAGGGGACCATCGTCGCCGTCGACCGTGCCACCTTCCAGGACGCCTTCGATGTAGTCGGGCTCGCCCTGGCTCTTGAGGTAGGTCACCACGCGATGCACTTCCTCGTCGCTGACGAAAGCACCATGCACCCGGATCGGGAAACCCGTGCCCGAAGGCATGTAGAGCATGTCGCCCATGCCCAGCAGGGCCTCGGCCCCCATCTGGTCGAGGATGGTGCGGCTGTCGATTTTGCTGGACACCTGAAACGCGATGCGCGTCGGGATGTTGGCTTTGATCAGGCCGGTGATCACGTCCACGCTGGGACGCTGGGTGGCCAGGATCAGGTGGATGCCAGCCGCACGGGCCTTTTGCGCCAGACGCGCGATCAGCTCCTCGATCTTCTTGCCCACCACCATCATCAGATCGGCCAGCTCGTCGATGATGATGACGATGTGCGGCAGGCGCTTGAGCGGCGCGGGGTCTTCGGG
>JACCDG011962843.1_pt1 | contig 32353 bp, 46 predicted proteins | sample 7442471 | NCBI WGS metagenome assembly JACCDG01 (sample SAMN15323444, study PRJNA562643) | freshwater metagenome | isolation source: river surface water | place: USA:Blue River Watershed | collected 2017-08-17 | reverse complement strand
TCTCGTTGCGAGGGATCGAGGACTCGCCCGAGGCCAGCAGGTCGTCCTGGAGCGCCTCGACGGGAACGATGAGCCCGCTCTGCGATACCTGAATGCGGCCGGCCATCAGTTACCCACCACGAGAGTGCGGACGCCTGCGGTGCCTGCGCTGACGATCCCGGTGATGGTCTCGCCGGCCAGCAGGTCGATGGTGATGGTCTCGCCGGCACCGAGTGGGAACCCGTTGGCCGTGGTGACCTCGGGGTTGTTGGTGCTCTCCGGCCCGTGGCCGAGGTGGATCGGAACGGCGTTGGAGTCATCCGCCCGGATGGCGACGGACTCCTTGTTGCCGGAGATGCCGCCTGTCGCCAGGTGGATCACGGTCTCTGCGGTGGTGACGGTAACGGCGGCCATGCGGACAGAGTAACTCTGCCGGCCGGTGGGTCAGCGGAAGTAGCCCTGCACGTTGACCGAGCCCTGGATCACCTGCGAGGCCGTGGCGGTGCCGACGGGCATGCGGAGCCCGATGATGAGGGTCCGCCCAGGGAGGCAGTAGACCGGAGCTGCGCCGAACTTGTAGTCGACCGACCCGGCCACAGCGCCGATGGCGGAGGCCACCGGGAAGCTCTGCGCCCCGAGCGTCGTCTTGATCGGGACGCCAGTTGCAAGGTTGGCCGTGGCCGAGTTGACGGCCATGAACCAGTGCAGCAGGGTCGCCGTGGTGGCGACAGCGGCGCCCGTGTTCCAGGTCTCAATCTGGACTCCCGTCACGACCAGCTCGTGTGTGGTCGGGACGACGAACCCGAACAGGGCGTAGTCGGTGGCGGCGCCGGCCACTGCGGCGAACTGGAACAGACCACCGAGGGTGGTGTAGCCGGCGGCCGTGTTCGAGAGAACGGCGCTGGCCGGCGCAGCCGAGTTGGCGTGCTGGGCCGCCTGAGCACCGGTCTGCGGGTTCGACACACCGTGGAGGCCGAGCCCGCCCGTGATGTCACCCGTGTCCATGCCGAGGCCCACCGTGTCGTAGGCGACGACGCTCACGTCCGAGATGCGGAGCGAGGGGGCCGAGGGCGGCACGACGCCGGTCGAGAACAGGCGAGCGTAGGCGCCGACGTGCGACTCGGCGAACATGCGGGGCGTGGTGTCCGGGATGCGGAGCACCTGCCGGCTGATGACGTTGCCGGTGCTCGACTCACGGCACACGAACACGGCGTACCGCTCACGGATAGCAATGTCGTACGAGTAATACTCGGTGTCCAGCAGGACGGCCCCGCCAGTGTTGATGTCGGTGCCAACGGCTATATCGGTGGAGGCATTGGAGATGATGGGCACCACTGCGGACCCAGTTGCTCGCCAGTAGGCGCCGTTCACGGTCGGGGTCACACCGGTCGACGGGGTGCCGAGCCCGACCTGCCACTCGGAGTTGGTGGTGAACGTCCCACGGGCACGGAAGGTGGCCCGCACGGTGCCCTGGTTCTGCGGCTGGAACAGGCGGTACGAGCGCAGCAGTGCGCTGGCCGAGGCGGCGACGCTGGCGGCGCTGTTCAGTTGGATGCCGGAGCCGACCACGATGGCGACGGCGTACGTGGTCAGGGTGGTGAACCAGCGGTCAGCCTTGAGGGTGGCCGAGTCCCACATCTCGGTGAGCATGGGGGTCCCGAGCAGCACGGCCTGGCTGCCGTCCGGGGCACGGAACGTCTCGAAGTCCGTGTCGTCCGCCCCGCCCACGGGCATGGCAACGGCGGTGGACGAGTACACGTCCGAGTTGGCCTTCAGCACCACGTTGCCGGCAGCGTCGTACAGCTCGGCTCGGGCCGCCCGGTTGGTGCCAACGCCAAGCTCTCCGCTGGTCCCACTGTTCTGAATGACGGCCATAGCGGCTCAGCCTACCAGGACGGCGAGCACGTACTCCCCGACGACGGGGCCGGGGTCCGCCGTGACGTGAATCGTGACCTGGCCGGAGGACGACACGTAGCCCCGGCACGTCAGGGCGTCCATCTCGTTCTCGTCCCGGCTCCGGCCCGTGGCGGCGATGAAGGTCTGGCTGACCATCACCTCGTTGGTGACGAGCGCACCCGGCACGGCAACGACAAAGGTGCCCGCCCGAACAGGCGTGGCACCAAAGTCGACGGTGACCTGGACGATCTCGGCAGTGCCCCCGCCACCTCCGCCCGTGGCGGGCGCTGGGAACAGGATGATGCGGGGCATGCCCCGAGACTACAGCAGGGCGTGGAGGGGGCACCTCTCCGAGATCACATACACGGCCCGCTTGCACTCCGAGTCGTAGTACAGGCCCCGTCCGTAGCTGTTATCCAGCACCGGGCAGGAGCAGCCAGAAGCGAGAGCTTGTTCGCTTCCTGGAGGCTGCTCCCACTCGGGCAGGTCGGCGCAGCTCACTGAATCGGGGCTGGACCGACCAGGGCGCCGAACAGGTGGAGCTGGCCGGCCGGCACCTCCTGGATGTCGGCGTTGTGACCGCCGGTCAGGAGGATGAACCGCACGAAGGCGAGATCGTCCTGGCCCTTGATCCAGCGGTAGGCGATGCCGTCGGACGAGGCGAGGTAGAGCGCCGGCTTGCCGGCCTCCTGGATGATCTTGAGAGAGGACATGTGATCTCCTGGCGGATCAGTGGGCCAGCCGAGGGCGGACCGGCGGATGATGTTGAGGTCGGTGCGTGCGTAGATGCCGGGCACGATGCCCGACGAGGTGAACTGCCACCCCGCCCACTCGAACTCGGTGGGCCACTGCGGGTGCGGGAGTGCGAGGGCGTGCTCGTCCCACTCGCTCGGGCGAGGGTTCGGCCCCTGCCGGGGGTAGCGGGCCGTGATGACGGGGTGTCGGCTCACCAGCTCCTGGTCGAACTTGGCGAGATAGTTGGACCCGCCGTACAGCCAGACGTACTCCGGCAGGGCGGCGATGTACCGGTTCCACCAGTCGATGCACTCGGGGGTCAGCGGGCAGTTCTCGCCGGACTCGATGTCGGCCATCAGGAACAGGGGATGCGGGTCGAGTTCGAGCGCCATGTCGATGTCGGCCAGCGCCTGGGTTCCAGGGTCCCGGTCGAGCCACGAGCGGGCGTACCAGTAGCCGGCGACGGACACCTTGGCCTGGATGGCGCCAAGCACGTTCTGGCCCGCCTTGGGGTCGACCTCTCGGGTGTTGTGGACCTTGATGATCGCCAGCTCGACGCCGGCCTGCTTCACCTGGTCCCAGTCGATGTCGCCCTGGTACTTGGCAACGTCGATGGCGGGCAGCCACTTCAGGCCGTCGCCCTCGGTCACGGCCGACGGGATGAACCGCCAGTCCGGCAGCACGGCGGCGTTCCAGTACGTGGCCGAGCGGACCCGGCGCATCACGGACCCGCCGTTGCGGTCGTTGTTCAGCGAAGTGTTGCCCTCGATCGTGGTGATGGTCCCGAAGAACGGGTCGACCTCCTCCACGATGCCGGTGTGGCCGGCCCACTGTGAGTAGGTCTTGACCATCACGTCACCGGGACGCACGAGGGTCAGGTCACCCAGGTTGCGGATAACCCGGCCCTGCTTCTCGGCACGCTTCAGGCCGGCCTGGGTGGCGAACATCGAGACGTTCTGCATGGCCGGCCAGTTGCCCGAGCGCTTGAACACGTAGTCCACGAACGTGCCGCACCAGGGGCTGCCCTGGCGAGGGATCGGCGGGACCTCCTCGGAGTCGAGCGCAGCGGCGAACTTGGTCCGGTTGCCCTTGCCCTCGGCGTAGCCGATGTGCTTGCGGGCCTCATCGAGCAGCCGCTTGATGGCACTCAGTTGTTTCTTCGGTTTCACGCCACAATCTCCGCTTCTGGAATAGAATCAAGTTCAAGTGCAGCAGCCCGGCGCTCCAGTAGTTTCTCCTGGAGCTTGGCAATCTCCATCTCGGCCTGGCCGGCGGTGACCTGGATGGTGCCCGACATCTCGTGCTTGACCGTCGAGGTCGAGTTGGGCGCCCACCGCTCGGGCACCCGGCGCTCCAGCCACATCTTGATGGCCCAGGGCTCGCCGTTCAGGGCCGCCTGGTGGAGCTTGTCCTCGATCGGTGAGGCTGCCAGCATCTCGGTGGCAGCCTCGGCCTCGATGAACTCCTCGTCATCCCGACGGAGCCGGCGCAGCACACCGGGGGTGATGCCGGCCATCGTCGCCGCAGCCCCGTAGCCCATCCCCTGAAGGAGGCAGGCGAAGTAGGTCTGCTTCTGCGTGGCAGTGACGATGGTCTGCGGGCGGGGCATCAGGCGAGTCTATCGGCTCGGGAGCCGGCGCTCGAACTTGCCGCACCACGAGCAGTGCCGCATCGGCCGGTTGCCGGTGCGGGTCGAGGTCTCCTTCGAGGTGAACAGGTGCGGCTTGCGGCCCGGCCTGCGAGGGCAGAGGGCGATGGTCACTCGGGACACGAGACCCTCCCCGAGCACGAGTCCGAGTGGCCGTCGAGGTACCCATGGGCATAGCCCTCGACGTAGGCCAGCCGGGTCCAGCGGTGCTTCATGCGAAGCAGCCGGCCGGCAACGCTGCGAAGCCTCACAGGGTCTCCTTGAGTCGCTTCATGAGCTGGACACTGGCCTGCTGCTGGGGGTGGTGGTGCGGGACGTGGGAGAGCCCGAGCAGGAGGATGTGCACGTCGTCATCCGAGAGATGCACACAGACCTCCCCCTGCTCGATGAACGGCCCAGGTCCGGGGCCGTAGAACACTCGCATCACATGCCGCCCGGAACCTCGGGGTGGAACCCGAACGCACGCCAGTTGCTCAGCATCTGGCCCAGGTTCTCCTGGATGCGGGACAGCACCTCGTCGTCAGCCGGAGCCTCGCCGAGCCACTCCCACAACCGGTAGGCGTAGGGCAGGTTGAACTGGCAGATGATCGCCGGGGACCGTCCCTCCTGCCGCATGAGCTGCCCGTACAGGTGCTTCTGATCGAGAAGCTGCCCCGAGGTGTCCTCCTTGACGGCCGGTGGCAGCGCCGCCATGTCCGGGATCGTGTCGGGGAACGGTGACTCCTCCATCAGCCCTCACCCTCGGGTGACTGCACCGTGAACAGCTCCTCGGCACGGAGCTGCCGGCCGGCGTGATCTCGGGAGCCGGCCGGCGCCTGCTGGTAGTGCTTGTGGGCGCCCTTCACGGCGACGGACAGGCGATAGAGAGTCTCCCGGAAGTCCGCCTCCGCCGCCGTCGGGAACTGCATCGCCAGCCCGAGAGCGCTGACGACCACGGCAATCTCGCCCGAGGTGAACTGGACGTTGTAGAGCAGCACCTCGCTGAGCGGCGTCTCGCCAGACGCCTCGATCGAGACCGGGTCCATGTCCCGGATCGCAACGGCCTTCACTGTCCGTCCTCCTTCAGGTGGCGGGCGGCGACGAGGGTGCCGACGAGGGCGTCCTTGTCCTCGCCGTAGAAGGTCGATCCGGTCATCATCCCGATGGCCCGGACGCCGGCTGCGCTGGCCTCGTTGCGGAACGGGGTCGCCACGTCGGGCACAATGCCGTTGCGGACCGACTCCAGCTCCTCGTCGGAGATGGCGTACATCGCCTCCAGCAGGCGCTCGGCCATGTCCTGCGGGAACTCCTTCAGCAGCACATGGAACTCGGGGGCGCCGAGGTCGAGCACGTAGCGGCGCTGAATCTCCTCCCGATTCGCCTCGGGGTACAGGGCAGCCACGGCAGTGAGCGGGGCGGCCGGATCGTTGGACAGGTACGTGGTGACTCGCATGTGGGGCTCCTTCAGGTCGGGAGGTTGGTCGAGTGGTTCTGGATGGGGCGGTGTTCGGGCGGGTTGGACTGCTGCATGGCGGCCTTCCAGCCCTCCGTGTAGCCGGTGTCGTAGCCGGAGTACCAGGTCGGAGAGTGCATGCGGGCCTCCGTGTCCGAGGGCGTGTGCACGGACGGGTCGAAGCCCGACTCGAACGCCTCGGGGCTCACCGGATAGAACTCGTTGTGGAAGCCACGAGCGACTCGCCAGCCCTTGTCGACCTGGACCGTCGTCCGCACACCCTGGTTGTCGAAGGCGATGAGCCAGGGCTCCCTGCCGGGGGCGTAGTGGATCGTGCCGGAGGTCCATCGAGCGATCAGCACGGAGTTGGCCGAGGTGACCGGGTCGCTGATCTCGACCTGGATCGGGCGCCGGGTGTACGGGGCCGTGAATGCGTCGGTCACAGGAACGCACCCTTGTGCATGTTGATGACGGCGCACGGATCGAGGCGGGTCGCCTTGGCGGCCCGGTCCTGCACCGTCAGCTCCCGGACGGCATCGTCCAGGGTGTTGCGGATCGACATGACGACGGCCCGCTGCGGCCGGGTGCTCCCGTTCGAGGAGTGAAGGGTGAAGGTCAGGGCGTCGAACAGGAGCCGGGCCTCTGTCTCGTTGAGCGTGAGCGTCAGCTCAAGCTGCGGCTTCGGGGGAGGAGGGGGCTCGATGAGCCGGAACTTGGCCGTGGTCACGCCACACGCTCCAGCCACATCTGCGCTTCTTCGAGCTTGGTGACCGTGAGGGCCGCCTCCCGGCTGCCCGGCAACGCTCGGGCCTGGCTGATGGCGAACTCGATCAGCTCGGCGATGGCTTCCTTGCCGCTCATCGGCCGGCCTCGGGGTTCGTCAGCTCGGCTTCGAGCGCACGGACCAGATCGGTGGTGAAAGGCGTGGGGTCGTGGACCGCCCGCAGGTCCGACAGGAAGTTCAGGGCCAGCTCACGATCGAGGGAGAACGTCACCGTGATCGGGCTGACCGGGGCGGGGGAGGAGACGGTGAATGGCTGCATGCGTCCAGTATCGGCACCTGCGGGCTCCGAATCAACCCCCGAGGGTCGGCTTGACGGAACCTTGAGGCTCGAGCTGCATTGGACACAACGAGGAGGGGCTGCGTCTCCGGTGGGTGCCTACTACTGGGAGGGGGGTACCCCCTGAAGGGGGTGTCCCCCTCGTCCGCCGGCTCGTTCCCTCCTCGTGCGTCTACCAACTGGTAGGCGCTGCGTGATAGGGGCACCTAACACCGAACGTGAGGGAGGGGTCTCGTGCATGCGTGCGCTCGTGCGCTCGCATGCGTGCATGCGTGCGCTCGTGAGCGCATGCGAGGGTGCGAGAGCGTGCGATCGGTGCCCATCAGCGGACCGAAACGCCGTGATCTGTGTCCAAACATGTGCTGACATGGTCAGATAGGGTCGAAAGGTGCTCGGGGCGAGCACGTGCGAGGCTCACAACCATTCGACAAACGTCGAATTAGTCCCTGCCTAGACGCACCTAGACACCCGTTAGACACCCGTTTGCGTTGCAAACTACCTGGTCAGAGTACCTATTAGACAGATTAGACAGACTAGACATCTTTCTAATACACACTCTATGTGTGCGTGCGTGCGATAGGTGGGTCTCCCTCGCTAGACGTCTAAGTGTCTAATTGCCCCTTGAGCTGGGGAAACGCCTAGACACCTAGACACCTAGCCCGCTCACGAGACCCTCAAGAACGTGTCAAGCTCTCGCTTTCTCGCTTGACCCGTTCGCACCGAAGGCGCAAGGTGAGAGCACGAACCGACCCGAAAGGCTCCGAACATGCAAACCCTCATCTCGCCCCATCTCGCCCCGTTCGCTGTGATCCGTGCCGATGGCTCACCCGTGCAATCCGCATGGTCCTGGCGATCGGCTGCGGCTCACGTCGACAGCCTTCAGCGCACGACCGGTCAGCCTCACTACGTGGTCCGCATCTACGAAGGGTCCGGCCAGTGAGCACCCTCGCACCGATCGAACCGACAGCCGACGAACTGGCGATAATGCGAGAGCTTGCCGACTACTGGCACGCACGCTCCCGAGAGATCACGGGCGCTACCGGCTGGAGACCCGTTCCGGCTCCGGACGCACCGAACACATGGGAAGAACTCCGAGCGGTCCCGTACCCTGCCATGCCGATCTACTCGGGGCATTGCGACCGGACGATCTACGCACCAGTGTGCAAGCCTCACGACATCGGCACGGTGCGGGACGGGAACATCTCGTTTCGGTTCGCTCACGACTGTGAGCACCGTGCACTAGGGGCAGACTTCACCTACGAAGGTGAGCGGCTCACGATCGGTGCACAGCTCACCCGTGCCCACGGGACCATCTCTGCGGCTGCCTACAGCCTCGCACGGTGCGACCTGATGGGTCAGCTATGGCTAGGGCGGGACATCGGCGGGTTTGCCGACGATCAAGCCGCCTTCACCCTGACCATGTACCGTCAGGACTACTGGGCGGCTCTCGCTCGTGAGGTCGCCTACCGTGAGGGTGCGAAGTGAGCGGGGACTACTACCGACCGAAGCGCTACGACACCCCCCTGACCCGTTACGTAGCGGTCCGCCGGTACGCTCGTGCGCTCTACCCTGACGACCGGGACCTTGCCAGACGCTATGCGAGATGGGTAGTCGGTTGCGGTCCCTGTCCGGTCGAGCTGGCACCGAAGGGACCCGTTCCGATCAAGGGTCCCGGGTGGGACATCTACCGAGAGCTTGCCGACCAGTAGCCCAGTGTGAGCGCATCGCACAGCCGCACCTAGCCGGCTGTGCGGTCCGGTCATCCTGACCGATCCAAACGAAAGGACCATTGCCATGCACAACGCAACGCCACTACTGGAGCAGCCCATCTCGCACGCTCCAGCTTCACGGGCCGTGCGACCCGATACCGGACCCGGTAAGGGTGCTGCGGTCCGCCGATGGGACAGGACCGGCAAGCTCGCCCCGTTGCTTCGGTCCCTTGAGTGGGAGAGCGGCTGGACGATCGACCCTCGCACGGGTGAGCACTTCAGCGGTCCCGGTTTCCTCGTCGCCTACGGTGCAGCACAGTGCAAGCCGCTCACCCTGTCGCACGCCGAGATGTTCGGCCGGTATGCGGACGATGACAGCAGGGTCACGGCGTTCGCCCTATGGCTGGCACGCACGGTGCCAGGATGGGTCCACACCGATCTTGTCAACGGGGCAGCCTTGCTCGGAGCGTGGCACGACGAGGCAGCCGGGACCTACGTTATCGAGCCTGTCCAGTTGTTCGGGCCGCTTGACCACGAGCGTGCGGCTGCGGTGATGGCAGCACGAGCACGGGGCGAGAAAGCGATCTATGACAATGGCTTCAAGGAGACCATTTACGTTTGATCTCGCCCCATCGGACAGGACCATTTACCGGTCCTGTCCGGTAGGGTGCGCTCAAGCGCACCGATTCTAAAGGAGAATCAACATGCAAACCAGAAAGCTCACCCGCAGCGAGTCGGACAGGATCGACAGACTCGTCAAGGTGGCGAACCGAAAGGCTGAAGGCGACAGCAACGACAGCCACATCGCTGCCTTGGCTGACGCCTTGGATGCGGCGCTCGACCTCATCGGCCACACTGGAGAAAGGGCATTCGGATGACCAACGATCGCAAGCGTGCCCTACGTTGTGCGATCGTTGATTGCACACGAGACCAGCGTTACCGTGCCCTACTGCGGCTCTCGGTTCGTGAGCTGGAGCGGGACACCCTGACCGACGCTGAGGCCGCCCGTGCGCTTGATCGGTGCGAAGGCTTCAGTCGGGCCGCTACTGCGGCTCTCACGTCACGGGTCGAGCTGTGACGAGCACGAGGCCGGCTCTCAAGGGTGCGACCCTTCCCGATCACGCCGAGATGGTCGGCCACATTGCCATCGCCTATGCGGCTGCCCCGGACCGGTACCGGACCGAGGGTGCCGGTTGGTACCTTGAGGCGCACAAGACCGCCGGGACCATCGCTGCCTCGCACGGGCTGCGGACCGAGCAAGTCTGCGGTGTGATTGCAGCGCTCTCGCCGCAGATGTCTTGGCATGCGAACGTGAGCGAGGCAATCCGGTTGATCCGCACCGGGACCGCTCACCACACCGTTGCGAACAGGACCAAGGCCGAGCGCATTCTGGCCGGCGAGCACCCTGAAACGGTGCTCGGCGGCTTCAAGGTCCGCAGCTTCTTTGACAACCTCGCCGACCCTCACGGGTCCGATGCGGTGACGGTCGATCGGCATGCGCTCGACATCGCAACGGGCTGCGCTCACGGGTCTCCGCTCGTGCGTGCGCTGGAGCGTGAGGCCGGCTACAACGCCGTTGCGGACGCCTACAGGACCGTTGCCGACGCTCTCGGCGTGCGACCGCATGCGGTGCAAGCCGCTACGTGGTGCGCTCACCGGGCGCACAAGGTCGAGACCATCGGTGCCAAGGGTCGCAGCTTGCGACAGGACCCCGAGCTGGCCGGCGTTGCGCCGATCCGCCAGCGGCGCCGAGAGGTGGCAGCGTGAACGCTGAGGCTTTCCTCTCGCTGGAGCTGCGTCGGCAACGAAAGGACCGGCTGCTCTCGCTCAAGGCCCGCCACATCGCACGGGCACGAGAGCTGGAGCGCCTGTTCGTTGCGTCCCGCCGGCCGGACCCTCTCGCCCTTCGCATCTCCGCCCACTACCGGCATGCCTACCGGTTCGAGCTGGTGGCGTGGGCCGCTTTCGGGGCGCCGATGTAGCTCAAGGCCGGACACGTTCCGACCGATACATCCCTCAGCGAAAGGACAGACCCATGCGCTACTGACCGACCACCCAGCGCCCGGCCAGCCGGCACCGATGTGCGAGCCATCGGCGGGCACTCCACCAACGAAAGGACACAGCACCATGCACAAGATCACCGGACTGAGCGCACATCACACCGATGTGGTGGCCGTCAAGCTCGACTGGGAAGCGGCCACGATCCTGGTCGTCGGCGCCACGACGATCAGCTACGTCGATCACGACGACTTTCTCGCCGAGGTCTACAGGGCGATGAACGGCGCAACGGCCGAGGATCGGCGCTATCTGCACACGGTGAAGCGCCACATCCTCAAGGCCCGCCAGTTCTCCGAGACGATGGCGACCGAGGTCGGTCGATGATCCTCAACGAGCACGAGGTGCGAGGTGCGTGGCACCTCTGGAAGGACGACCCGATCCTCGGGCCAGCGTCGACCACGCTCACCAACCTGATGAACTGGACCAACGAGAACAGTGACGGCTGGCCGTACTGGCGCAAGCCGGCCGCCGCCTCTCGCAACCTCCAGCAGCTACTCCAGCAGGCCAAGACCCAGTACCTCGACACGGGCGAGCACACCATCGCTGCCAGCGAGGTGCGCCGGGCCTACGGGTCGATCAAGCGCTTCCTCACGCAGCAAGGCGCACCGGCCGAGATCGTGGTGGCGTGCCCTCGCCCACCGAGCGAGGCAGGCGTGTTGCCGGCGTGGACCCCCGTACACAGCAGCGGTGAGGCCGTCGACCTGCTCGGCGCACTGGAGGCGTCGATCGAGCGTGCCAACGCCGTCCTCGAACAGACACGCCGACTCCAGCAGGCCGATCGCTTCGCCTCGCTCTACCGGGTTGACCTTTAGCCCGCCCGTCGTTAGCCTCCAACGCCATGCCCCTCTCTATCCAGTGCTGGGAATACGACGGGAGTCGGACCAACCAGGGCTACGGCAAGCATTGGTCCGGTGCGCTCACGCATCGCCTTGCTTACGAAGCCCTGGTCGGGCCAATCCCTCCCGGCCTCCAGATCGACCACCTCTGTCGCAACCGTGCGTGCTACAACCCGAGCCACCTTGAGCCTGTCACTGCTAGGGAGAACATCCTGCGAGGGCATACCAAGGCCGCCTTCTATCTGTCACGATCGGAATGCTCGCAGGGGCATCCGTTCACACCGGAGAACACCTATATGTCACGAGGTGCCAGGGTGTGCAGGGAGTGCGAGAGGGTCCGCAGCTTCAATCGGTATCGAGGCGTCAAGTGAGGCGGTTCGATGACTACACCGGCAAGGCGTTGGAGGACTACGACGAGCTGGCCTATGGGTTCAGCATCATCGACCACCTCGATGACGAGATGGACGAGGACACCATCGACTACCTGCTCCGAGAGGATGACGAGTGACCAGCTATCCGAAGATCAACGGCGTGTTCAAGCGCTACACCGAGGGACCGGACAAGGGCCGCTTCGACATGGGAGAGTGGGCGCAGCCCGAGTTCCGCATGCTCCGAGACGTGATGTGGCACTGGTCCGAGAAGATCGACGGGACCAACATCCGTCTGGTCTACGTGCCTCCAACCGATGAGGTCCCGTTTCCTCGTGTGCAGATCGGTGGCCGCACCGACAACGCTCAGCTCCACCGTGACCTCGTGACCAACATCGAGGAGATGCTCGACCCGTGGCAGTGGGGTCAGGTGTTCGGCTTCAAGGAGGCCGTCGTGTACGGCGAGGGTTACGGCGCCGGCATCCAGAAGGTGGGCGGCCTGTACCGCCCGGACAAGTCCTTCATCGGCTTCGACGTGCGGGTCGGCTCGACCTGGCTGGAGCCTGCCGACTGCAACGAGGTGCTCGGCAAGCTCGGGCTGCCTCGGGTGCGGCGCTACGGTTCGATGCCTCTACACTCGGCGATCCGGGTGTTCGAGTACGGCAGCCCAAACGTGGTGTTCCCGTCCGCTTTCAATCAGGAAGCGTTCGAGGGTGTGATCGGCCGGCCGGTGGGCGGGCTGCTCGACCGGTTCGGCCAGCGCATCCAGACCAAGCTGAAGGTGGTCGACTTCCGTTGAGCCACGAGTGGGTCGAGGACGCCGCTTGTCGTGGTGTCGTGCCCGAGTTCGTGTTCCCCCGCATGCGGGGAGAGGACGAGAAGGCCGACGACTTCCGTGAGCGGTCCGAGCTGCACGCCGAGTGGCTGCGGCCAGTCTGCGCCGTGTGCCCCGTGCGGCAGGACTGCTTCGCCTACAGTATGAAGCGCCGGGTGGCCTACGGGGTGTGGGCCGGCGTCAGCGAGTATATGCGGACCCGATGGCTGAAGTCGGGCCGGCGCTGGCGCTGCACCAAGTGCGGTGCACCGCTCGACTCGTTCCACATGATGACCAATCAATCGCTCAAGTTGTGCGAGAAGTGCACCGATGACAAACGCAAGAACAGGAAGGGGAAGTGATGGGCAAGCTCGATGTCGACGCACTGATGATGGGGGTGACCTCTCTCCGGCTGGAGGTGGAGCGCATCCGCAACACCGAGGGGGGTGACCCGTCGGACCCGACCGGCGCCTGGAAGAAGGGCGTCGAGTTCCTGGCGAACTCGATCGAGATGCTGGTCCACCGGATCGTCGGGCTGGAGCAGGAGAACGAACAGCTCGCCGCCGAGGTGCGCCGTTTGGAGAACCGGTGAGCGACGAGGCTGTCCTTCCCTCGTTCTTCGAGGCGTACCCGACCCTCCGCACCTACCTCGGCGGTGGCGGGGTGGCAATCGAGCCCTTGCGGGACGAGCTGATCGAGGTGCTGGACTGGCTCGGCTGGGCTCCTCCGCAGCCCGAGCCCGAGCCCGAGACCTGGAGCACCTACGACCCGAGCAAGGGCACCACCCACCTGTGGGAGTGGTGCGGAGAGATGGTCACCAAGGAGGAGTACGAGCGGCGTGCCGCCTTCGCTGCCCGCCGGCAGGTGGTCCTCACGAAGATGACCGAGCGGAGCGCCGGCCGATGACCGGCACCGTCGTTGCGCTCGGGCTCGCCAACTGGGTGGTGACCCTGATCCTGGTCGAGGGGTTCGTGTTCGAGTGGTACCGGGAGGGGCTCCGCATGCTGCGCCAGCGTGCGCTCACCCGCCGGCAGGCGCACCGTGCGCTCGTGCTCCAGAAGTGGGCGTACCTCGCACACTGCCAGCTCTGCACCGGGGTGTGGGTCGGGTGGGCGCTGGCGCTCGTCGTCCCTGGACCGTGGCACTGGGTCATCACGGGCCTCGTCTACAAGGCGATCGGCCACCTCACGCTGGAGCTGACCGCTGCGGTCAAGTCCTTCGGACAGGCGCAAGAAGCGAGAGCTTGCTTGCCCCGCCAGCTCCCTCCCTCCGACCAGCGCCACATCCCCGATCAGGCGCCCGAGCCCGAGGTCGACTTCATGGGCTTCAAGGTCGTCACCGACAGCCGGGTCCCGCCCGGCCGGGCGTTCCTCATCAACCCCCAGTTCCTCGCTGAGGGCTGGCCGTTCCCCACCAAGGAGTTCTGAGATGGCGAAAGTCACGCACGAGTACGTCTGCTCCAACGGGCACTCCAACGGTGCACCGTACGAGCTGAAGAAGTGCCAGGTCTGGCTGAAGGGCAGGCCGTGCACCGGCAAGCTCAAGCGCATCGGCGCCGGCTCCCGCACGGACAAGGCCGAGAAGTGATCGGGGCCGACGGCATGCACGAGCACGACCGGGGCGCCATCACGACGTGGTCCGGCAGGGCGGTCAATCCCCTCACCTGCGGACCGGACGACATCAGCATCGCTGACATCGCTCACTCGCTCGCTCGGTTGTGCCGGTATAACGGCCACGTCACCCAGTTCCTGCCCGTGGCGCACCATTCCGTCGAGGTGAGCTGGGTGCTCAACGAGTGGAACTGCTCCCCCCTGGTGCAGCTCCAGGGTCTGCTCCATGATTCGGCCGAGGCGTACCTCGGTGATCTCGTGCGCCCGCTGAAGGAGATCAGTGCTCTCGGTGCTGCGTATCGAGAAGCAGAGGAGCGGTTGGAGCGTGTGATCTTCGAGCACTTCGGCCTCCCGTTCCCACTTGACGAGGCCGTCAAGCAGGCCGACACCTTCGTCCTGCTCAACGTCGAGATGGGCGGCCTCAGCCAGCGGTGGAATTGGGACATCACCCCTGCCAACTCCGAGCTGATCTTTCTCCGCCGATTCAAGACACTCATGAAGGAGATCGGACGATGATTTCCATTGAGCGCCGCCGAGAGTTGAAGCGGGAATCCAACGCCCGCATTAGGGCTCGGGACCCCGAGGCATGGGCAGATCGTCGTCGGGGCTATGTCTCCACATATCGGGGAAAGAACCCGGAGCGTGTGAAGGAGCAGTACCGGAGGCAGAGCTTGCGGAGATTCGGACTCACGCCCGATGACTACGATCAAATGCTCGCTGAGCAAGGCGGGGTGTGTGCTATCTGCTGCCGTCCCGAGCGGTCGACCAACCCGCAGAGCGGAGAACCGAAGCGGCTTGCCGTGGATCACTGTCACAAGACCGGAAGGGTTCGGGGCCTTCTCTGCGCCCCGTGTAACAAGGCGATCGGCGCCTTTGATGAGAGTGAGGAGTTGCTGTGTCGGGCAATCACATACCTGTCATAGTTGGTTTGAGCGGATACGCCAGGAGCGGCAAGGACACCGCAGCGCAGGTGCTGGTCGACCGGTTCGGGTTCAAGCGGGTGGCCTTCGCCGACACGCTGCGCTCGATGCTCTACGCCATCAACCCCGTCGTACCCGACTCAATTCACGGGCGGGTGGCCGAGCTTGTCGATGCAGAGGGGTGGGACGTTGCCAAGGAGCAATACCCCGAGGTGCGTCAGCTCCTTCAGCGCCTCGGCACCGAGGCCGGCCGGAACATCCTCGGCGAGGACGTGTGGGTCGACGCCGCCATGCGGAACCTGCACCCCGCCGGCCGCTACGTGTTCACCGACGTGCGGTTCCGCAACGAGGCCCTCGCCGTGACCTCCTTCCAGGTCAACGGAGAGCTGTGGCGGATCGAGCGCACGGGCGTCGGGCCGGCCAACGACCACGTCTCCGAGGTCGGGCTCGATGACTGGGAGTTCGACACCATCATCCTCAACCAAGGGCTGGCGGAGTTTCGAGATACCGTCAAGTCCATTGCGAGGAGGCGGGGCTGGTGAGTAGCATCCGTGCCGGTGCGCTCACCGTGCTGCTGTACGTGGGCGTGTACGCCGCCGTTGCCACCTTCTTCGTCACGATGGGACTGCTACTGCGATGACCTACGAGTTCACCTGCCGCCAGTGCGGCACACCAATCGAGCACCCGAGCACCACGCCGCCCGAGGCATGCCCCGTGTGTGGGCACCACGAGCTGAAGCGTGTGTGGGGAGGGGCGTACGTCTGGCCCAAGGATCAGCGGGGCCACTGAGTGCGACAGCTCGACCCATCGAGCATCACCCTTCGCCGAGTCGAGGACCCGGCCAGCGCCGAGGAGTTTCTTCGGTGGCTGGGTGAGCGCCGGCCGACCCTCGCCCTCGACACGGAGACCACCGGGCTGGAGTGGTGGACTCCCAACTTCGTCCGCCTCGTGCAGTTCGGTGACGGACAGGGCGGGTGGGCCATCCCGTTCCGCAACTGGCGTGGCGTGGTCGAGATCGCACTGCGCCGGCTGGCCGAGTCCGGTCAGGAGCTGGTGCTGCACAACGCCGGGTTCGACATGCACGCCCTCAGCACCGAGGGCCTGCCGCTGCCGGCCTGGCACAACCTGCACGACACCCGGAACCTGCACCACCTGACCGACCCGCCCGCCAACCACCGGCTCAAGGCCGTGTGCGAGGTGATGTTCGGGCCGGCCGCCGTTGCCGGCGAGCAGCTCCTCAAGCAGGGTATGGCGAAGAACGGGTGGACGTGGGCCACCGTGCCCGACGACTACTTCCCGTACTGGGGCTACGGCATCGTGGACACCTGCCTCACCGCACTGGCCGCCGAGGAGCTGATCCCCCGAGTGCGGGCCGCCGGCATGTGGCCGGCCTACGAACGGGAGATGGCGTACGCCGCCATCACATGGCGCATGGAGGACAGGGGCCTGCGGATCGACCCCGAGTACACCCTTGCCCTGTACGACGCCTGGGGGATCGAGGTCGACCAGCTCCGTGCCGTGCTCCGAGGGCAAGGCATCGACAACCCGTCGTCCGGTGCCCAGGTAGCGAAGGCGCTCCAGCTCGGCGGCTGGGACCCCGAGGAGTTCACCGACACGGGCCTGCCCAAGACGGGGGAGGAGGTGCTGCGAGGCGTGATGGCCGAGTTCCCCGGCGTGCTGGCCGAGGTGGCTGCAATGATCGTGCGATACCGGCGCCTCGTGAAGTGGCGCAAGGCGTACCTCGAACGGTTCCTCACGAAGGCCGACCCGAACTGGCACGTCCACCCCTCGATCAACACGATGGCCGCCCGCACCGGACGATCCTCGGTGACCGGGCCGGCGCTCCAGACCCTGCCCCGTGGCCCCGACATCCGACACTCGATCCTGCCCAACGAGGGTGAGTTCCTGTACGCCGTCGACTACGACGCCCAGGAGCTGCGCCTGTTCGCTCACTACGCTGAGGAACACCGCATGATCGAGACCTTCAAAGCAGGCATGGACCCACACATCTACACCGCATCGTTGGTATACGACGCCCCGTACGAGACGATCAGCAAGAAAGACCCCCGGCGAGACACGGCGAAGAACACCCGGTACGCCCGGCTCTACGGTGCCGGCGCTGCCCGCATCGCCATGACCGCCTCTGCTTCTACTGTGGCATCAGGCGGACAGCCCGTCACCGAGGGTGAGATCAAGGCGTTCATCGCCCGACTGGAGCAGGAGTTCCCCGGCGAGGCAGCGTTCACCAAGCGGCTCGACGTGCTCGGCCGCACCCGGCTGGCCGAGACGGGAACCGGGTACGTGTGGACGTGGGGCGGGCGCTACATGCCGGCCGACCCCGACAAGCTGTACTCCCTCCTCAACTTCCTGATCCAGGGCTCGGCCGCCGATCTGCTGAAGCACAAGACCATCGCCCTCGATGCCGCTGGATACGGGGACTGGATCATGCTGCCGGTGCACGACGAGCTGCTGTTCTCTGTCCCGCCGGCCGCCATCGGTGAGGTGCCGAAGCTGGTCGAGATCATGGAGGAGCACAACGAGTTCCTGTGCCCGCTCACCTGCGAGGCATCCGGCCCCTTCTCCACGTGGGGCTACAAGTACGTCAAGTAGTTCGCTCGACCTGTCGATAGGAGACACATGAGCATCATCGCAATCGACCCCGGCAAGATCACGGGCATCGCCACCTGGAGCCAGAGAACCGAGACGTTCGAGCGGTTCGAGATGAGCGAGCAGGAGGTCTACACCTGGCTGCGGGGCATCACCCCTGCCCTGCACATCTGGGTGATCGAGGCGTACACCGTGACGGCCCGCACCGCTCAGCTCAGCCAGCAGCTCGAAGCGCTCTACATCATCGGCGCCGTCCGGTACAAGCTCTCCAACTACGGCATGCTGCCGCTGATGCGTCCGCCGTCGGACAAGCGGTTCGCCACCGACGCCAAGCTCAAGGCCCTCGGGTTCTGGAGCCCGTCGGCTGGCGGCCACGCCAACGATGCCGCTCGGCACCTCCTCAACTACCTCGTCCGGGACCTGCGGTCTGCTCCGCATCTCGAAGCACTCAAGGAGTTCGCACGATGATCTTCACCGCCTTCGCTCTCGACGGCCCGCTTGCTGGAGGGGTGTGGCAGTCCGACTCCAACGTCCTGTATGCCGCCGAGTACACCGGTCCTCCCAGCCTCATCGTGTCCGACGACATCGGACCCATGTCCGACTGGGTCCACAAGGTCCGGTACAACTTCGCCCGAGTGTTCCTCAGCAGCCCCCGCACCGTGCCGTCCGACGCAGGCATCCCGATGCCCAACACCATCCACGGCAACGTCTGGTGGGCCAACCAGATCGCCCTCGACCATGCCGTCGCCACGCTCCGAGCGATGGCCCTGATGATGAGGTGGCTCGGCTGATGCAGCTCGACTACGCAGACGGCAAGCTGATCCTGTCGGTGAGCCCGAGACTCAAAGACCTCGTGGCCGGCATCCCCGGCATGAACTACGACCACCACGCCAACCTCTGGAAGGCCAAGGCGTCATGGGCCGTGGCCGTGGCGTGCCGAGGTGTGCTCGGTGATGCACTCGTCGTGACCCCGGCGGCCAACGCCTGGGCCGCCGGCCAGCGGCACCGCCTCGCCCTGGCCGAGGCCATCAAGGCCGACCAGTACACCCTTCCCGGCCTCGACAGCCGGCTCTACGGGTTCCAGTCCCTCGGCGTGACGTACCTCGCACTCATGGAGCGTGTGCTCCTCGGCGACGAGATGGGCACCGGCAAGACCGTGCAGTCCGCCGTTGCACTGCGGGTCCTCCAAGACCTGGCCGTCGAGCAGTTCGGCACACCCGGCGGGCGTGACTTCGCACTGCCGGCGCTCGTGGTGTGCACCCTCTCGATGAAGCACAAGTGGGTGGCCGAGCTGGAGACGTGGGGCGGGCTGAAGGCCATCGCCATCGGCGACGACAAGCGTGGCCGAGAGCGAGCCATCGCTGCGGTGGCAGCCGGCGAGTACGACGTGCTCGTGTGCCACTGGGAAGCTCTCGCTTTGCACTCACGTCTCGCTCCGTACGGCAGCATCGAGCTGAAGGAGGAGGAGAAGCGGCCGAAGGAACTGAACGCCATCAAGTGGCACACCGTCATCGCTGACGAGGCGCACAAGGCGAAGGACCCGCACTCGGCCAGGACCCGTGCACTGTGGGCCGTGTCGGACCCGGCGATCTACCGCTGGGTGCTGACCGGCACGCCCGTCACCGGCAAGATCGAGGACGCCTGGTCGATGCTCCGCATCGTGGCGCCGCACGAGTTCCCGTCCCGGTCCCGCTTCCTCGGGCGCTACGCCCTCACCGGCACCAACACCTGGGGCGGCTTCGAGACCTACGGTGTGGACCCCCGCCACGAGATGGAGTTCCAGGCCATCATCCGGCCCTACATCCTGCGCCGCACCAAGGTTCAGGTGCTGCCCGAGCTGCCGCCCAAGATCGTGCAGACGGTCAACGTCCGCATGGGTATGAAGCAGGCCAAGGCGTACAAGACCATGCAGGACGACGGCCTGTTCCTGGACGACGACGGGAACCTGCTGATCGCCGTCGACCAGCTCACCTCCCACGGGCGGATGAGTCAGCTCGCCGCTGCCACCCCCGTGCTGGAGGAGGTCGAGGTGGCCGACCCGGAGACCGGGGAGCTGGTCAAGAAGCTGGCCGTCACGGCGCTCGACATGCCCTCGTGCAAGGTCGATGCCCTGTTCGACCTGATCGAGAAGTCGGACGAGCCGATGGTGGTCGGGGCCGAGAGCCGCAAGCTGCTGGAGCTGGTCGCCCGACAGATCGAGAAGCGCAACGCCCTCAAGAAGAACGCCAACGACCAGTGGTCCTACGGCATGGTGACGGGCAACCAGACGGGCCTGGAGCGAGAGGTTGCTGTCCAGACGTTCCAGCAGGGGCTCACCCGTATCCTGCTCGTGACGCTGGGGGCCGGCGCCGAAGGCATCACGCTCACCCGCAGCCGGCACCTCGTGTTCCTTCAGGCCAGCTACGAGATGGTGAAGAACCTCCAGTTTGCCGACCGCATCCACCGCATCGGACAGGAGGCGGACTCGGTGCTCTACACCTACATCACCACACTCGACACGGTCGACGCCGATCGGCTCACTGCTTCCGAGGAGAAAGCAGCAATCGCCCAACAAGTGCTCAAGGATCACGAGAGGATTGCCGATGTCTGATGATGTGAAGCAAGCACCCACACCCAACGGGCCTGACGGCTGGACGTGCACCGAGTGCGGCGCCGTGTTCCCCAGCCACCAGAAGCTCGGCGGCCACATGGCCGGCAAGCACCACACCAAGATCGAGCGCAAGGAGTGCGACGGGTCCCTCCAGGACTACCGCCGGCACCGGTCCCGCAAGGAGAAGTGCTGCCCCGCCTCGAAGGCGGAGTGGCGCAAGTACCGGGCGGCCCAGCGCACCGCCGGCAAGACCCTGACCCCCACCCAGCGAGGAGCAGTCTGATGGGAACCTTCGAGCAACGGACGAAGCGATGCTTCGACCTCACCGAGCGCCGCAACAAGGCACCGTGGCCGGCGCCCGAGCCGGGCACCGTCGTCCGCAACGTGCCGCCCCCGTCGCTGATGCGGCGCCGCACGATCGACCGGTACCTGGCCGAGAACGTCGGGGTCCCGCAGTGACCGTCCGTGTGATCCGCCAGTCCGAGATCGCCAAGTTCAAGCGGTGCCCCCGCTCCTGGTGGCTGAGCTACCAGCGCTCGGGCAACGGCTGGAAGCCGGCGCCGTCCGACAAGCCCGGCTCGGGCAAGCGTGACGTGGGCACCCTGTTCCACATGTGCGCCGAGGCGTACATGACGGACTACAAGTGGGAGGTCGCCCTCATCAACTCCGAGTTCCAGCTCAAGCAGGCGCTCGACGTGGACAAACTCCCCAAGGAGTGGGCCGACACCTACGAGCTGGTCCGCATCATGTTCTCCGGCTACGTCGAGTGGCTCGGCAAGACCGGCGGCCGGGCCGGCGAGATGCTGCTCGAAGCCGAGGCCGAGATGAAGGTCTACATCGGCAACTTCCACGGCGACGACGTGTACGTGCTGATGCACCTCGACACCCTGATCCACGACCAGGTGGCCGACGAGGTGTTCATCGGCGACTACAAGACCGTCGACAACTTCGCCGACCTCAAGACCACCATCAACATCAAGGACCAGGGCCGCATCTACTGCCTGCTCGCCTCGATCGCACTCAACCGGCCGATCCGCCGGTTCCGCCTCGACATGGCCCGCAAGGTGAAGCGCACCGCCAAGGCTGTGCCCCCGTTCTACGAGCGGGCCGACGTGCGCTACTCCGAGGCGCAGCTCGATGCGACCTGGACCCACATGGTCTCCGTCATCGACTCGATGGTGGTCGCCCTCCAGAAGTTGGAGACCAGCGAGGAACTGCACCACGTTGCTGTGTATCCTACGCCGCACCGTGACTGTTCCTGGGACTGTGACTTCTTGGCGATCTGCCCGATGATGGACGACGGGTCCCGGTGGCAGGCCATGCTCGATGATGGCGACTTCTTCGTCGCCCGTGAACGCAAGGACGAGAACTGATGACCGAAGCCCTGACCATCTGCATCTACGGCGACTCGAAGCAGGGCAAGTCCTGGCTCGCCGAGACCGGCCCCGGCCCGGTGCTCAAGCTCGACACCGAGGGGCGTGCACGCCTCACCCCCGGTGGGCGAGACGGCATCCTGTGGGACCCCCGCACCCCGCTGCCGGCGAGCTACCCCGACGGCAGCCCGATCACCACGGCGACCGTGGTGTCCGTCAACGTGCCGGACTTCGAGACGTTCAAGCTCGTCTACTCAGTGCTCGCCTCGGGGAACCACTACTTCCGCACCGTGGACATCGACGGCATCACCGAGCTTCAGCAGCGGCTGATCGACAAGAACGTCGGCACCAGCCAGATGCGGACCCAGGACTGGGGCGACGTGCTCCGGGAACTGGAGGCCGTCGTCCGGGAGTACCGTGACCTCCGCCAGCACCCGACCAAGCCCATCGACGTGTTCGTGTGCACGGCGGGTGAGCACGAGAAGAACGGCAAGATGAAGCCGCTTCTCCAGGGCGGACTGAGCAACAAGCTCAGCTACCACTTCGACGTGGTGGGCTACCTTCACCACGTTCCCGACGGTGCCGGCGGCGCCGTCAGGATTCTCGACATCAGCCCGCTCGGGCTGTTCACCGCCGGCAGCAACTGGGACCAGCTCACCGAGTGGTACCCCAATGGGCGCATCGTCGTCCCGCACAAGACCGAGGGGCGCCGTCTCCTCGAAGAACTACACACGGTCATCAACCAAGGAGTTTCATCTTGACATCAATGGCAGACATCGTCGCTCTGGCCGAGGCCGAGGGCATTGGCGGCAAGCTCCCCGACGGGCGCTACATCCTCTCGATCAAGCAGGTGAAGTCCGGCCACACCCAGGGCGGAGCACCCCAGTTCTCCATCCAGTGGCAGGTCGTCCAGGGTCCGGCCAGCGGCTCGTCCTGGATGAACCAGAACCTCTCGTCGGACAACCCCAAGGCGATGGCCGCCTTCGTGCGGGTGGTGGGCGAGCTGGGCATCTCGCCCGAGCAGCTCGTGCAGATCAACCCGGACACCAGCAAGCTCGATGCGCTGGCCGCCTACATCGGGCAGATCAACGCCAACGTGCTGTTCAGCGTGGACGTGACGACCACGCAGAACGGGCAGTATACCAACACCAACTTCCGCATCCAGCAGCGTGGTGTGCCGGCTGGTGCCGTGGCCGCCGCAGCCCCGGCCGTCTCGGCCCCGGTGCCTGTGGTTCCGGTTGCTGCCGTCGCACCGCAGCCGGTCGTCGTCCCGCAGCCCGTCGTTCCGTATGTGACTCCCGGACCTCCGACGCCGGCAGCGGCTGCGGCGGTGGCAGCCGTGCCGGCTGACCAGCAGGCCCAGTTCGAGGCGTTCCTCGCACAGCAGGCCGCAGCGCAGGCGGCCCCCGTCGTCGCTGCTCCCCCTGCCGTGGTCGTGCCCGTGCAGACCGTGGCGCCGGCACCCGCCGCCGCCGTGGTGATCGACCCCGCCACCGGACTGCCCGCCAGGCCCGGCAACGGCATCTGATCCAGGCCGCTACCGGCCCCGCAAGGGCTAGCGGCGAAAGTGGTGGGGGTGTGCCGGCAGCTACCCACCTTGGCACCTGCGAGAAACCCGAGAGGGCTGGCTCCAGGGGGTTCGACTCCCCCGGCGGGTACGTGGACATGCAGAGCGTTGTGACAGCCGCAGCCGAGGCCAACACGGGCGGCGGCGTCGATGAACTGAAGAAGCTGCCCATCGCCTATGTGCTGGAGCAGGCCGGCCATCACCTCGTCGCCAAGGGCGACGTGTACGCCTGCCCCTGCCCCTTCCACGAGGACAGCGACCCGAGCTTCGACGTGTTCGGTGAGCACCTGGAGAAGTGGGGCTGCTTCCCGTGCGGCATCGGCGGCGACGTGCTCGACCTGATCGGCCGGCTCCACGGTGCGTCGACCTTCGGCGAGCAGGCCAAGCTGGCCCGCCTCCTCCAGGACCAGATGGTGACCGACGGATGGACCGGGCCGACCGTCGGCGTGACCAAGACCCTGGACATGGACGCCGTCCGGTCCCGCATCACCAACGCTGGCGTGGCGCAGACCGGCTCAGTGGCCCAATTCCTGGACAGCAAGCTCTCGCATTCGCCCGGACTCGTCATGTCTCCCGACTGGCTGAAGGAGGTGTTCCGGGTGGGGGACGAGGCCGCTGGCCGCATCGTCATCCCGTACCTCGATCGGGCCGGCCAGATCGTCACCATGAAGCACCGGACCCCGCACACCAAGGCCCTGTCCGTGTCCGGGTCGAGCTTCGGTGAGGTGCTCTACGGGGAGTGGCTCGACACCGACTCCGACAAGACCGTCGTCCTGTGCGAGGGCGAGACCGACACCTGGGCCGCCGCCTACGCACTGCTCGACCAGCCGTACGTGGCGCTCGGGCTGCCGACTGGCGCCGGAGCGCAGCCGAAGCAGGCTGTCCTCCTCGTCGGCCGCAAGGTCATCCTCGCCTTCGACGGTGACGAGGCGGGCCGCAAGGCCATCCGCCGCTGGCACTCGGCGCTGAGCACGGCCGGCGCAGCCGAGGTCTCAATCGCTCCGATGCCCGACGGGTACGACCTGGCGAAGATGGTGCCGGCCGATCTCCGGGCCACGATCGCCAAGGCACGCCCGACGCCACTGGCACCCTCCGGTCTCCGAGCAGAGGCCACCGGCTACGTCCGGCCCGGCAAGGAGGAGAACATGCCGATCAGCAACTGGACCTTCGACCCGGATCGGGAGCTGGTCGCCTTCAGTGGCACCGCCTACGAGGGAACGGTCCGGCCGTCCGGTGTCCGCAGCACGGTGTCGAGCTTCGACCTGTCGAGCCGTACCCGGACCGTCGCCTGGGCGGCCAAGCACGGCGGGTCCTGGTACGGCGCTGACCGTGACGCCCAGCTCCTCCTCGGCAACCTCCAGGCTGCCGGCCCGTTCCTCGCCACCGGCAAGATGGACTCGGTGGCCGGCCTGCACGAGGGCCACTTCATCTGGCCCGGCGGGCGGATCGGTCCCGACTACTGGGTGTACGTCCCGCCGGCCAGTGATGTCCACCTGGAGAACTACATCCACATCACCAACGGGTGGTGGGACACCAAGATGGTGCACTGGCTTCGAGCCCTCCACCTGCGGTCCGTGATGGACCCGATCCTGGCGTGGCTCGCCATCGCTCCGCTGCGCTCACTGCTTCGAGAGTTCCCGATCCTGGCCGTCACCGGCAGCTCGGGCTCGGGCAAGACCACGCTGCTGGAGACCGTCGTGGACGCCTTCACCAGCACGTTCATCTCGACCAACCTGACGAGCACCACGAAGCACGCCCTGTTCGCCCTCACCGGGGCGACCAACGCCTTCCCGATCCACTTCGATGAGTACCGGCCCGGCGCACGCAAGGACGCCATCGAGACGATCAACCAGATTCTCCGGGACGCCTACACCAGCCAGGCCAGCGCCAAGGGCGGCATGGGTGAGGGGTGGGCCGAGGTCACCAGCATCAAGGCCGAGGCGCCCATCATCATCTCGGGGGAGGACGCCTTCCACGAGACCAGCCACACCGAGCGCATGGTCCAGGTCACCCTGCCCCTCGCCGGCAAGAACGTCGATGCCCTCAACCAGGTGAAGGCGTGGGGCCGGTCCGGGCTGGCGCACGCCTACCTGACCTGGCTCCACGACCGGCTCCGGGACGGGTCACTGCCGGCCATCGTCAACACGTCCGTCGGCCAGGCCGACCTGCCGGCACGAGCCCGCCTCAACCTCGGGGTGCTCACCCTCGGCTGGCACCTGCTAGAGCTGTTCATCACTGACCACGCCGGCTACACCCTCGGGGACCCGGACTGGTCGCTCATCACTCACGAGGCCCAGCAGTCGGCCACCAAGAACCCGGTCAAGGACTCGATCCTGTGGGCGCTCGATGAGACCGACGCTGCCGAGTTCGCAGTCCAGCGCAACGGGTTCGTCTACATCCGGGTCGAGAACTTCGTGACCCACGTCAGCCGGCACTCGACCTTCCAGCTCCCCGGCGGCACCGAGGCCATGCGCCGCTACCTGGTCGAGCACTACGGGGCCAAGCCCGAGCGGGCTTCCCTTTCCGGCAAGCAGGTTCGGGTGCTCGCTTTCCCCCTTTCGGCCCTCGGCTAGCTTCACTGTGTGCCCGACCTCATGCCCGTCGTCCTCGCTCTCATCGCCGCTGCTCCCGTCACTGTGGGACAACTGGCCCTGCTGCGCTCGCATCGGCGGACTACTGCTGCCGCCGAGGAGGCGGCCACGATCGTTCGTGGCAACGGCCGAGGCACCGTCGAGAAGATGCTCCGTGACGTACAGGACTGCCAAGAGCGGCAGAACGTGAAGCTCGATAGCCTGCTGAAGTGGCAGGTCGACCACGAGAACGCTCACACCCTCAGCTCCAACTAACCCTAGGAGTCCAGTGTCCGACGACACCACCCCCAGCCCCGCCGAGAAGCGGGTCGCCGTCCTTGAGCGCCTGAACCAGGACAAGACCAACGAGACGAAGCGCCTCAAGCGGGACCTCGGCGCTGCCGAGCTGACCGTCGCCGACCTGCGGGCCAAGCTCGACCGCTACAGCTCGGTGAAGCCGGCCGACCTGAAGGTGCCCGCCTGGCTCCGGCCGACCAAGAAGTCCAAGCGGCACCGGGCCACCGCCGTGCTGATGCTGTCCGACCTCCACCTCGATGAGGTCGTGGACCTGGACGAGATGGACGGCATGAACGAGTACAACCGGCAGATCGCCGAGGCTCGCTTCGCCCACGTCATCAACTCGACCATCCGCCTGACCCGTGACTACGTGGCCGGCGTCGACTTCGACGGCATCATGGTGGCGATCCTCGGCGACATCATCACCGGGGACATCCACGACGAGCTGGCAAAGACCAACGAGGGTCCGGTCCCGGCGACCATCGTGCACTGGGTGCCGATCCTGGCGTCCGGGCTGCGGGAGCTGGCCGACCACTTCGGCAAGGTGTTCGTGCCCTGCATCGCCGGCAACCACGACCGCACCACGTACAAGACGCCCAAGAAGAAGCGCATGGAGTCGAGCAACGCCTGGATCATCTACAACTGGCTGGCCGACACGCTCCGTGATGACCCCCGCATCACCTTCGGCATCTCGACCTCGCCCGAGCAGGTCGTCAACGTGTACGAGACCCGGTTCCTGCTGGCCCACGGTGATGCCTTCCGGTCCTCGGGCGGCGTCGGTGGCCTGTACCCCTCGCTGCTGAAGTGGATACTCCGCAAGCACCAGACCTACAGCTCGATGGGTCGTGACTTCAACTACGCCCTCCTCGGCCACTGGCACCAGCTCCTGTGGGGCCAGGACTTCATCGTCAACGGTTCGCTCAAGGGCTACGACGAGTACGCCAAGGACGGCGGGTTCCAGACCGAGCGGGCGCAGCAGGCCCTGTTTGTCGTGACGCCCGAGCGGGGCATCGTCCAGCGTCTCCCCGTGCATGCAGACTAGGCGGGCGCTGCTCGGCGTGGTGCTCCTGGCGATGGTCCAAGCTCTGTGGACCACCAGCACCAAGGAGACGCCATGTCCGACACCCTCAACCGCCTCAGCTCCCGCAAGTTCCTCCTCGCCGTCAGCGCCACCTCGGCGCTGTTCGCAGCCAAGCAGTACAGCGAGGCCGTCGGAGTGGTTGCGGCCTACATCCTCGGCCAGGCCGGTGTCGATGTGACGACCGCAGTCAAGGAGGTCCGCAAGGGCGCCTCCGCTGCGGAGGGACACAGCGCCGGCTGACCCGGTATTGACTGAACTCTGACTCGTACACCAGAGGCCCCCGCTCCGGCGGGGGCCTCTTTGCGTGTCAGGGTGCGGCCGGTACCTCTACCCCGGCGCTCCGCAAAGAAGCGAGAGCTTCATCACGGCGCTGGGCGGGTGTGCGGCGGGGCGCTCGGGTGGTGCGTGGGGCCTCCGGGATGATGCCGGCGTCACGCAGCTCCTGGATGGTCGGAACGTCGAGCCCGTCCGCCTTCGCCTGCTCCAGCGCCTGGTTCAGGAGATCGAGCTGGCGGTACTGCTCCGAGAGCTGGACCTCGGGGGTCACCTCCAGCACCCGGAGCCCCGTCAGGGCCGTGATGATGGCCGCCCGGCGCTTGTCCTCGTCCGTCAGCTTCCCGACGGTCGACATGCCCTTGGTCCACAGCGGGATGAGGGAGCCGGTCAGCCGGTCGGCGACGGCACTGGCCGACTGGTCCTTGATCGGCCGGCCGCTGAACAGCTCCTCCCGCATGGACTCCTGCGCCAGGAACTTGAGCGCCTCGACCGGGCCACCGGAAGGCACATTCAGGAACTCACGAGCCACCTCGCTGAAGCCCTCCTCGGGCCGCAGGCTCTCGGGCATGAACTCACGGGTGCCGGGCATGTAGGCCGCCAGCTTGAGCCAGGGCTGCACCGTCTCCATCGCCGAGCTGAAGGGCGTGTCGATGGCGAACAGGCTCTCGCCCCGAGGCACCGCCCCGGCGTTGAGCATGTACTGCGGGAGCGGACCCTGGATGTCTCCCTCGCCGGTCGCCTCCTGGATGTGCTGGAGCGTGGTGAACTTGCCGGGCTGCATCGCCAGCTCGGCGAACATGAGCGGGGTGTTCTTCCGCATGTAGGTGTAGAACCGCACGGCCGTACGAATCTTGGTGCGCTCGAAGGCGGTCAGGTCCGAGTAGTCGAACAGGTACTTGCGTACCGACTGAGCGGCCAGTGCCTCGTCGCCCAGCTCGTCCATCTTCGACAGGTAGTGCGCCAGCCGGTTGTTGTTCTCGATCATCTTGTTGAGGCGGATGCCAGGATTGGTGAGGGCGTTCTCACGGCGGGTGATGTTGAACTCCTCCAGGGCGCCCCGCTTGTCGCCGGCCTTCAGCTTGCCGTACACGCCACGGCCGAGACCGCTGGCCTGATCGAGGTAGTCGTCGGTGAGGTCCGTCGAGACGAAGCCCTCGGTGAGGACACCGTTGCGGCGGGCGCCCAGCAGGAGCCCGACCGAGTCCTCGTCCAGGATGTCCCGCAGCGCAGCCTCGAACTCGGGGCCGGCCGCACGCCCGGACGCCTTGACCGCCTGGTGGAAGGCCAGCTCCATGTCGGCCGCCCGCTTGTACGCCGTGGTCCGCACGCCGGCCAGGAAGTTGTTGAACAGGTTGCCCATCGTGTTGCGGGCGAAGAAGCCCACGCCGAACAGCATCGGCACGGTGGCGTAGGTGGCCCACAGCCCGCCCCAGCGATCGAGGAAGCGGCCCCACTGGGTGATGGCCTCGTCGTTGGTGACGACCGCCTGCATGCGCTGCATCTCACGAGCGATGTCGGGGTGTGCGTACACGCCGTCGTAGAGCTTGCCGGTGACCTTCACGTAGCCGAGGGTCTCGGCCGCCTCAACACCCAGGTCTCCGGTCAGCACGATGGGAACGCCGTTGCTGTCCATCACCTCGGACAGGCCCTTGATGTAGCGCATCTCCGCCTCGGCGGCACGGGCCAGGATGTGCTTGCGGGACACGAGCGCAACGGGGTCGGTCTCAAAGAAGTTCTCGATGCCGAACTTCTCCGTGATCTGCTTGTTGGCCTCGATGGTCGACAGCTCCTCGAACATGCGCCGGGACTTGAGGGTGCCGCCCTGGGTGAGGGCCTCGGTGGCGCCCGTCGAGAACTGGCGGGAGAGCTGCTGGGCCAGCGGGGTGGTGTTGCCCTTCAGCGCCTTGAGCGCCTCGGGGTTGGCTCGACGCATCACGTAGTCGTCCGCCCGCACGGCGAACGGCTTGATGGCGGCGGCCCGCTTGATGGCCTCCTCGCCAGCTCGTGCGATCTTGGTCTGGTTCTTCACCAGGTTGAGCGCCTCGGCTGCCCGAGCCTGCTCCCGGCCCAGTGCACGCTCGGCACGGCGAGCCTGGGACTCAGCCATGCGTGCGGCCGTCTCGGCCATCCCGAGGCGCTGGCCCTGGCGGAACGAGAGCGAGCCCCGGTCAGTGCTGGCCGCCACGTCGAACGTGCGGGCCAGCTCCTCGGCCTCATCGAGCGCAGCGTCGGCCTTGGCCCGTGCAGCGACGGCCGCCGACACGAGCTTGTCGTTGGCAGGGATGCTCTTGCCCTCACGGCGCAGCATGACGGGGTCGAGAGTCTTGGCGGCCTTCAGCTCGGTCCGCTTGCCACGAGCCAGCGCCTGGTCCGCCTTGCCGGCAGCTCGATCGGCCTGCCGGCGCAGCGTGGTGGCCCGGCCCTCCAGCTTCCCGAGCTTGCGGACCTGAGCCTCAGTGATCCTGGCGCCGTCGGCAGCCTTGGTCTCCAGCTTCGAGGCGAACTCTGCCACGTCGGCCTCGGCATCGTCGGCCAGTGCGGCCAGCTCGTCAGCCGACTTGCGGGCAGCGCCCACCTCGGCCTCGACGGCCTGGGTCGCCTCACGCAGGGCAGCCTCACGGACACCGGGCGCAGCGTCGTCGGCCCGCTTCACCGCACGCTCCAGCGCCTGCGCCTGCTCGTCCAGCTCCTTGGCACGGCGAGTAGCGGCGCCGATCTTGCGTCCCTCCTCGAACGTCTTGGCACGGCCAGCACCGGGCAGGCTTTCCTCGAACGCCTGCTGCATCTCCTGGACCTTCTCGTCCGCAGTGCGGGCAGCCTGGCGGGCCTTCCGCACCAGCTTCTCGGACTTGGTCACCCGCTGTCCGGCCTCGGCCGTGATCTTGGCGGCGGCCTCACTCTGGCCGGCGGCACGCACGGTCTCGATGTCCTCGTTGGGCCGCAGGAACCCGGCGGCCACGTTCTGCTCGGTGGTCTCCTTGCCGACCGTAGCCAGCTCGTCCAGCAGCTTGGCCTCAGCCTCCAGGCCCTCGGCACGGAAGGCACGCAGCGTGGCCTGCACATCGCCACCGATGTCGAGCGCCTCCAGCATCCGGGTCTTGATCTCGGGGGTGATCCGGCCACCCTTCGACACTGCCTCCAGGCGGGCCAGCACGTCCTCCTTCGACACAGCGACGAGGGCGTTGCGCTGTGCCCCGAGGTCTTGCACCTGGGCAGCAACGTCGGCACCCAGGTTCCGGGTGATGTTCCCTCGGGGGATGAAGGTCTGGCGGAGAGTGTTCCGCAGTGGCGCAGTGGCCGTGGCAAGTGCGCCGTCCGGCCCGAAGCCGGCGACGGTGCGGGCCTGGGTGAGCTGGCCGCTGTCGGCCACCGTGAAGCCGGCCACCCGGATGCCGCCCCGCCCCGAGCGGGCCAGGTTCTCGATCACCTGCTCGGTGTAGTCCGCCCCGCCTCGGAGCCCGACGGCACGGCCGAGCTTCTCGGCGGTGTTGAGCCGGGGGCGTGCGGCTGCTGCGGCAGGAGAAGCAGCGATGGCGGTGCGGAGGGTCGACTGCTCGACCTCGGTCAGGCCCTTCAGGCCCTGGCGTGCGAACCGCTCGGCCGCCTCCTGGCCCAGCTCGGTCCGCAGGGTGTCGAGCCCGACCTTGGCGAGGGGCCGGGTGCCGGCGGTGACAAAGTTGGTCGGGTCCGTGGCGATCGAGCCGATGAGGTCAGCGGCGCCTGCGGGCGAGAGGTCGAACCAGCGACCCTCCAGCTTCGGCCCACGGTCACGGCTCGGGTCGTGCACGGCGTCCCCGAGGAGGGCAGCGTTGGTGAAGCTGATGCGGTCCTCGGCGTCGTAGCCGAGTCCGTCGAAGCCGGCGACCTTCTCGGTCAGTGCGATGCCGGGAACGAGGCGGGCCACGTCGGCGTACGAGCCGGCGAGCCCCTCCGTGTCCTTGAACCCCGAGGTCACGAAGTCGAGGGTCTGGAGCGCCGCCTGCGAGGGACGGTCGAGGATGTCGGCAGCCACCCCGAGAGCGCCCGTGCTGAGCCGCTTTGCACGGCCGAGGAAGCTCTCGCTTCCTCCGTCTCCCGGAGCCTCGATGCCGTACTGGGCGAGGATGGCCGGGTCGATCTCTCGGCCGTACTTGTCGAGCAGGTCGTTGGCCGTGTCGGCGGAGTCCCCGCCCATCAGGCGGAGGCGTGCGATCCCGGATGCGAACTCCTTGATCGGCACCGGCCCGTCAGGCGTCGAGACCATCGACCCGCCACGGGACGGACGGCGGCTGCCGGAGCGAGATGCGTCACTGAAGGAACGGGGCATGGCCCCAGGCTAGCCTCAGACGCCCGAGCTGCCCCGAGTCGACGCCCGGTAGCGGGCTGCATCCTGGTCCAGCTTGGTCACCGGCTTGGACTTGGGCGCCCCGTAGGCGCCGGGGAACATGCGGGCCAGAATCTCCTGGCGGTTGGCGAGGGTGCCGGCAGTCTCGGCCGTGATGGCCTCGCTCGTCTGCTCCTCACCCTGGCGGGTGAACACCGGCTTGTAGGTCTCGGCCAGCAGGCGGGAGACCTCGTAACTGAACGGGACGGCCACCCCGGTGTTGGGGTCCGTGATGCCGGACTGCTGGTACGAGCGCAGCAGGCCGTCCAGCTCCTCGTACGAGTAGCCGTCCTCCAGCGCCGACAGCACGAGCTGGCGGCCCTGGTCGTACGCCGGGTCCGACAGCACCTTGCGGGTCGTCTTGGCATCGAGGCCGATGTTGCGGGCAGCCTGCGACGGGGTGTAGGGCATGCCGGCGCCAGTGCCCGAGAGGCTGGCGGCGAACTGCTTCTCCTTGAGCGACAGCTCCCGCTCGTTGAGGGTGAGCTGGCGGGACTCCAGCGCTGCACGGCGGTCGGCCATCTGGCGCTCGGCCATGATCTGCTGCACGGCGAGCTGGGTGC
>JACCDG011842627.1_pt1 | contig 32359 bp, 27 predicted proteins | sample 7442471 | NCBI WGS metagenome assembly JACCDG01 (sample SAMN15323444, study PRJNA562643) | freshwater metagenome | isolation source: river surface water | place: USA:Blue River Watershed | collected 2017-08-17 | reverse complement strand
GTAGCACTTAATACTCTTCCATGAAAACCACGAAGGCCAGTATAACGAATAGACAAAGTAGTAAGGGGTGTAGTTATAGGAGTTGCAAGCTGTTGCCATGAATCAGCATATGTATCATATCTATAAAAAGAAGAAGTAGAAATATAATAAATAAATCTAGAACTACCATCGTCCGCTGTAGCCATACCAGAAAGAGCAACTGTTGCAGTAGGTGCAAAACGACACCATTCCCAAACTGGTAAATCTACTTGCGATTTTAAATTATTTGTTACAGACATAAAATTTTATGAAAAGGCTAAATTATTTCTAATACCATTCGCTGAAGCGTTTCTAGCAGTATCTATATATAGATATCTTCCATCGACGCCTCCCAATGCAACTAAGTTTGTAGCAGAAGTTAAAGTTGAAACCGTTGTGATTGTACCAAGAGTTAGAGATCCAGAAATAGAATCAATTGTAACTTTTTGTCTTTGAGCAGAATCAACAACAGCTAAAGAATCAACCTGCTTAACTAATCTTCTAAGCAACATTGCACTATCATCAGTAGCAGGATTTACTTGTGTGTTAGTTGTATCTTTAATAGTAACACTGCTTGCTCCACCAGAAGAAGATGTGAGCAAATTATTACTACCATCAAAAGTAAGGTTTGCTGTTTTTGCTTGTATAAGAGCAAGAGTAGTTTCAGTTGCAGGATCAATACGTGCATTTGATGAATCTTTTAAACCTACAACATTTGAAGTCGGTGTACTACCAGCCACATAAGCATCGGCTTGATTTGGAAAAAGAGCAGACGCTGCAATACCAAGACCAGCTACTCCAGCAAATTTCAAAAATAATCTTTTGTCATTATCTACAGAAGATTTATTTTCTTTTATTTCTGATTTTATTTTTATTATGCTTTCTTCTTTTTGTTTATTTAAAACAATTTGTTTTTTTTGAACAGAGATAGAATCAACTTTTGGGCGTGAAATAGCACTTTTCTTCAAAGTACTACCAGAAACAAGCTTCAAATGATTTTTAAATTCACTCATATACAATTTTATATATATATTATATACAAATAAAGAAATCTATACAAATAAATTAAGCTAAAACTGTTGATAACTTTTATTTTATACTCTTTGCAACAGTCTTCACTACATTTTTATCAAAAATACTTGGAATTATATTTTCTCGTGTTGGATTTTTTACTAATTTTGAAAGAGCAATGGATGCTTTTACAAGCATTGCATCTGTAATGTCTCTGACTTTATTATCAAGAGCTCCACGAAAAATACCTGGGAAGCCAAGTGCGTTATTTAATTGATTTGGAAAATCAGATCTACCAGTAGCTACAATAAAAGCACCGGAAGATTTTGCAATATCAGGCATTATTTCAGGAACAGGATTTGCGAGAGCAAAAATTATTGGTTTTGTATTCATGATTTTTATAAATTCTTCTTTCAATACTCCAGCTTTTGATACACCAATAAATACATCTGCATTTTTTAAAACTTCTTCAAGTCCTCCTTTTATATTTTGTTTATTTGTTTTTTCAGCCAGTTTTATTTTTTCATCATTCATACCAACTCTTCCTTTATAAATTGATCCTAAACTATCAACGACGATAATTTCTGTAAATCCATATTCAAGAAGCATTTTTGTAATAGCGAGACCAGCGGCACCAGCACCATTTATAACAATTTTTATATTTTTATTTTTTGTACTTCGCACTTTTAACGCATTTATGATACCAGCAAGCACAACCATCGCAGTACCATGTTGATCATCGTGCATTATTGGTATACTTAATTCTTTTTTTAATCTTTCTTCTATTTCAAAACATCTTGGAGCAGAAATATCTTCTAAATTTATCGCACCAAAAGATGGAGCAATAGCTTTTACTGTTTGTATTATTTCTTCTGTATTTTGAGTAGATAAAACAACAGGAAATGCATTTATTCCTGCAAAACTTTGAAATATTGCAGCTTTTCCTTCCATAACAGGTAAAGCTCCCTCTGGACCAATATTACCAAGACCTAAAACAGCTGAACCATCAGAAATAACAGCGACCATATTCCCTCTTGATGTATATAAATTGGTATCCTTAGGATTTTTAGCAAGATGTGTAGAAACTCCTCCAACACCAGGTGTATAAAGTAAACTCAAATCATTTTTATTTTTAATTTTGTATTTGGAAAGGATTTCTATCTTACCTCTGAGTTTTTTATGTAATTTTAAAGACTCTGAAACTATGTTTCTTTTTTTCATATTATGAATTTAATTTTTTTATTTGATCTTGATATTTTCTCATCACTTCCATAGAAGCAGACATTTGGTCTTGGCCACTTTTTATTTTTACTTGCACTTCTTCTGCTATTTTTTTAAATAATTCTGGATCTTTCTCCATCATTGATAAAACCATATCTATTTGTTCTTCTGGTACACCCTGCCCTTTTAACATTTTTTTTAATAAAAAATTTTTAAACATATAATTTTGATTATAAATAATTAAGTAATAAATGCAATTTTGTATTTTTATTTTTCCTTACGATATTTCCAACCTTCAAAATACAGACTAAAGAATTTCTTCCAAGATAAAATATCAGCAAAAAACATAAAATCTATCATATGACGTATCAAATAAGCAAAAAATCCATAAATAACAAAACTACCACTATATAATACTCCCCAATTTTTTCCTATAGGTATAGCAAAAGATGTTTTTTTTGATTTATAAATATCAATTTTTTTATTTTTTAATTTTTGATTAATAATTTTTGCAACATATTTTCCATCATAAATAGCAGTCTGTGCAAGACCTGAATACTCTGTAGCGGCTGCATCACCTATAACATATACATTTTCAAAACCTTTTGCTTGAAGATATTCATCGACTTCCACTCTTTTATTTTTAGCAAACGTTAATCCATTAATAGTAGAAAATATTTTATTAATCTGTGTACCAGCAGTCCATATCACTGTTTTTGCTTGAAGAGACATATCCTTCATATAAACCTGTTCTAATTCCTCTTTCATTAAATATCTATTAAGGTAAACATTGACACCCAACTCTCTTAAACGAGAGAGTATTTTAGCTGATACTTTTTCTGGTAGTGATGGTATTAACCTTGGATTTGATTCTATTAAATCAATCGTAATGAAAGATGGATCAACTTTATTTATTTTTGCTAAATTCTTTAAATGTACAGATAAATCTCCTGCGACTTCTACACCAGATGGACCACCACCAACAATAACAACATGAAAATGGGAAACAAATTCGCTTTGTGTTGGATGTTCGTGTTCTTTAAATAAATTTGTAATATGAGTTTTTAAATGAAGTGCTTCGTTTATAGATTTGAAACCTAAAGAAAAATCTTCAATACCAGAAATATTGAAATATGTAGTTTCACTACCTAATGCCATTATTAAAATATCGTATTTATATACTGAACCAGATTCAGATGTCGCTGTTTTATCATTTAAATTTATGTTTACAATTTTATCTATATCTATTTCAACTCTTTTAGGTAAAATTTCCTCCAAAGGAACACATACTTCAATAGGTGAAGCTCCTGTAACAATACGATACAAAGCTGGGTAATATTCAAAATAACTCTTATTAGATACAAGTTTTATTTCTAAACTAGGATTTTTTTTAGCCAATTCTCTAGCAGAAATAATACCCCCAAATCCACCACCAATAATTAATACTTTTTTAGATTGCATAAAGCTATTATACGCCTATAAATAATTTTATCCAAAAATCATTCAGAAAGTATCTCAAAATCATTACTTTCACTATTCCCTACAGGATTTATCTTTTTTCTTAAAAAATATACAGTTAAAGTAGCAATAATTAAAAGCAACACAAAAGAAATAATGATAAATATTAAATTTTTTGAATTATTATTTATTTCTATATTTACAGCAGAAGCTGTAAGATCATTTAAATCTATTGGATTATTTATACTCAAATCTTTTGTGTTTTCTATTTTACTGGGGGTTATTTTTGTATTCTGAGATTTGTATGCAATATTATTTGTTTTTATTTGTTTAGACATACCATAAGTAAATACATTTTCTGAAGCAGAGGAAACTAATTTCAAATTATTAGAATCATCAATTGTAAAATTTGTTATTTTTGAAGAAATTTTCATTTTACTTTTTGATTGCAAAATAGTATTTTTAGCGAAAACAAAAGTTTTATTATTACTTTGTAGGCTCCATTTTGAAATATCAACATCGTAACTAGAGCTATTATATAACTCGACAAAAAAGTCTTGACTATTACCGATAGAAGAAATAACAACATCATTTGGTACTATTTTTATAATCATCGAATCCACAGCTTCAGGATTTTCTGCATAATAATTATCATAAAATTCCAAACTGACGTTGTATTCTCCGGGATAAAAATACGTATGAGTAAATTTTTGTTCTTCATTCAAATATATTTCTTTTGAATCTCCATCGCCAAAATTCCAATAATATTTACCATAAAGCAATGCTTCTTTTTTATAGCCTGTCGTATTTCCACTAAAAGTAATCGGTATACCGACGAAACCATTATTTTGTGCAGAAATATAAGTTTTTATTTTATATTCTATAACTTTTAATTTTTCTGATTGAGTAGAAGTAGTTTCGCTTGAGTTATCGGAACTCGTATTATTATTTAAAGAATCATTTGTAATATTATCTGAACTAGAATTAACTTGGCCAGGAGTTGGTGTAGCCGATACCCAAGATTCATTTATTTTTTGTAAAGAATTCCCATCACCACTTGCACCTTGCGAAGAAGTATAAGAAACAGAAGATATTGGGGAATTTTTATCACCAGCATTTATTTGCACTTGCCCTGCGTCATTGGGTAAAGAAAAACTGCTGGTAAAAATATTACCAGCAGTCCCAAACCTATCTGTATAATTTGTGATTGCACTACTTTGCACTATCACTCCGTATTCTCCATTATGCAATACCGATGCACCAGAAGAATTATTTATACTATGATTCGATGTCGAATTATCTATAAAAAGTTTCAACGATGTTAAATCAACATCCGAACCATTGTTTACGACTTCAACAAAATCAATATCACCACCATCTAAGTCATAACTTATTTCATTAATAGAAACATCTGCAAAAACAAAATTAAACTTGAGCAAAAAGACAATAATAACTAAAAACAAGGGTACTTTTTTATTCATAACATTTGTTTTAAATATTTTGTAATGTGTTATAATTTTATCATTATGACAAATCAAGGTAAAATAAATTTTCTAGCAATTGGGGATATCGTAACAGATGCATTTATAAAACTTAAAGATGCCCATATTCACAAGGGTTTAGACAGTATTGACAGCAATGAACTTTGTTTGCGTTTTGGAGATAAAGTTCCTTATGAATCAGTAGAAATTCTTAATGCTGTAGGCAATAGTCCTAATGCCTCTGTTTCTGCAAGTCGCCTTGGTTTATCATCTGCATTACTCACTAATATAGGAAACGATCAAAATGGTATTGATTGTTTAAATAATCTTAAAAAAGAAAATATAGATATTAGTTTTGTTCAAACAGAAAATAACAAAATAACAAATTATCACTATGTACTTTGGTATGGAGTGGAAAGAACTATTCTTATAAAACACGAAGATTTTACTTACAATTTACCAGAGTTACCTGAGATAGATTATATTTATTTATCTTCCCTTTCTGAAAATTCATTTGAATATCACAATCAAATAGCAGAATATTTAAAAAATCATCCAAATACAAAACTCGCTTTCCAACCAGGAACATTTCAAATAAAATTTGGAACAGAAAAATTGCGTGATATATATACTCACACAGAAGTTTTCTTTTGTAATTTAGAAGAAGCACAAAAAATATTAAATATAGAAAATAAAGATATTAGAATATTAATAAAAGGTATTCATGATCTCGGACCTAAAATAGTAGCCATAAGTGATGGACCAAATGGCGCATATGCATCAGATGGAAATAATATTTATTTTATACCAATGTACCCAGATATAGCTCCTCCAGTAGAACGTACTGGCGCAGGAGATGCTTTTTCTTCTACTTTTACTGTTGCACTCGTGTTAGGAAAAAGTATCGAGGAAGCACTTTCTTGGGGACCAATAAATTCTATGAATGTCGTACAACATGTCGGAGCCCAAAAAGGACTTTTAAATTTAGAACAATTGCAAGATTATTTATCAAAAGCACCTGAAAATTACAAAGTAAGTAAAATAAATTAATATATCATGGAAAAATATACACAAAAAGAAATTGATGAGCAATTAAAAAATAAACCTGATTTAAATATTGGTGATTTAACAAATAAAAAAATTGAAGAAGTTGAAGATAATAAAAATAGCGAAGAGAAAGTTTTTGAAATCTTAAATGAAGATGCAGAAAAAATAAACAAAAAATATTATGCTTATATAGCACTAAATGTTTTACCAGAAGAAAAAGAAGATTTAGCTTTTACTAAAGAAGAATTAGTAAAACAAGGTATAAATGTCACGGAAGATGAAATTAAAAAAATTAAAAAAACTTTTTTCTCTAGATTCCAAGCTAAAGATGAACAAAGGAAAAAACTTTTTGAAGAATTAAAAGAAAAGAAACCTATAAATGACGAATCTATAGAAGATGTTTTTATTAAAAATAGTGCACTAGACTCATTTCTATTAAACGAATTGTGTACAAGAGAAATTCGTAAGGGTAAAGATTTTGAAGAAGAAAATAAAATTAAAAATATGATAATTAATATCATAGATGATTATGATGATTTCATCAATATAAAACAAACATACAAAATACTAAAAATAGAATCTAAAAGTGGAAATTATAAAAATTTTGGTAAATTTATAGAATTAGAAATAAAATTAAAAGAACTTTTTACAAAAAAAGGTAAGCAAATTATTAGTGAAGAATATAGAAATATATTTATTGATTAAAAAAAATATGAATGAAAAATTTCAAAACAAAATAGAAAAGTATGCTGAAATCAATGAAGGAATGAGTGTAGCTGATTTACAAAACAAACTAAAACAAGCTCAAGAAAAAATAGATGAGTTAAATAAAGTTGGATGGGATAGTGGAAACAAAGAAGAATATCAAAAAGCAGTTGATAGACTACAAGATATTCAAGCTAGATTAAAAAATTTAGGAGAAGAATTAGATAATGAAACTCCTGCAGATCCATCTTTCTGGATCAATCGTGGTGATTTAAATTAATTTTTTAACAGCATCTTTTATAGAATCTTTATCCATTCCATAATGTTTTATGAGTTCTTCTTGTGTGCCTGATTGACCAAATTTATCTTTTACTCCTACGAACTCTATAGGTACTGAGAAATTTTGTGCAAGCACTTCTGCAACAGCACTTCCCATTCCACCAGCGATTTGGTGTTCTTCTACAGTAACGATTTTTTTAGTTTCTTTTGCAAGAGTAATTATTGCTTCACTATCTATTGGTTTAATAGATGAAAGATTCATCACTTTTACTTTTATTCCTTCAGTTTCGAGCTCTTTAGCTGCAACAATAGCGCGATGTAACAATGCTCCTGTTGCAATAATACCAACTTGAGCAAGACCAGAATCTGGTAACCAATATATTTGTGCTTTCCCTATTTCAAACGGAGTTTCTTCTGTGGTAATAATTGGTGTTTTTTCTCGAGCAAGACGAAGATATGTCGGCTTTGTTATTTTTGCTATAGCAAGTGTTGCGCGCTTTGCTTCAACTGCATCACAAGGAGAAATAACATAGAGGTTTGGAATGACGCGAGTGATAGCAATGTCTTCAATAGCTTGATGTGTGCCCCCGTCCGGGCCTACAGAAACTCCAGCATGAGAACCGATAATTTTTACATTACGATCGTTGTAACAAATAGTTGTGCGTATTGGCTCCCAATTTCTACCAGGAGAAAACATTGAATAACTAGAAATAAAAGGAATTTTTCCCATTGCAGCCATACCACTTGCGACTGTTGCTAGGTTTTGTTCTGCAACTCCGACTTGTACAAATCTTTCAGGATATTTTTCTTTAAACAAATGCATTTGGGTACTTTCAGTTAGATCAGCACAAAGAGCAACGATATTTTTATCTTCTCCTGCACTCAAAAGTCCTTCGCCGAAACCTTTTCGTATTGGTACTTGCTCGACATCATCATTGAAAATTTTTGTATTTAGTTTTAAATTTGGATTAAGCATATTATTGATGTTCGCTTGTAATCTTTCCTCCGAGAGTACGAAGTTCTTTTAAAGCCATATCTGCTTCTTCTTTACTTGGTGGTTTCCCATGCCATTTATAATCGCGCTCGAATTCATGGACACCTTTGCCTGGTATTGTGTGAGCGATGATGACCGTTGGCTTTTCGTATATTGTTTTTGCTTCTTCTACAGCTTGGTTAATCGCTATCATGTCATGTCCTGAAACTTCTATAACATGCCAATTAAAAGCTCGCCATTTATCTGCAAGTGGTTCAAGTGGCATAACATCTTCTGTATATCCTTCTATCTGAATATTATTTCTATCAACAACTGCAATCAAATTTCGTAATTTATTTTTTCCTGCAAGCATTACTGCTTCCCAACTAGAACCTTCATCGAGTTCTCCATCTGAAAGAAAACAATAAATATATTTTTCTGTATTAATACCATTATCCATTCTATCTGCGAGAGCCATACCGACAGCTTGCCCGAGACCGAGACCGAGTGGACCAGAAGAAGTTTCTACATATGGCAAATATTCTCTATGTGGATGACCTTGCAAACGACTTCCAAATTTTCTTAAAGTTTTCAATTCTTCTACTCCGAAATATCCTGCGTGAGCCATTGTCGCATAAAGCACAGGGCAAATATGTCCGTTAGAAAGAACGAGTCTATCACGATCTATCCAAGTAGGATTTTTTGGGTCATGATTTAAAATATGAAAATAAAAAAGAGTAAAAACATCTGCCATGCCTAGTGGACCTGCAGTATGACCTGATTTTGCTTCGAGCAGTGATTCAATAATAGAGATTCGAATCTCATTCGCTTTTTTTTGTAATTCTAAATTTTTTTCTTGGGTGAGAAACATTAAGATAATTATACCTTATTATTCTAGTGACTCAAACATATCAACTGTTTCTTTTATATCATTTGATTTGAAAATAGCACTACCTATAACGAGACGCTCCGCACCAGCATCTATAATGGATGGCGCAGTATCAAAATTTACAGATCCATCTACAGCAACAATGACATCTGGATATTTTTCCTTTAAAGTTTTTATATGTTCTAAGACTTTTTCATCAAAACCTTCTCCTTGAAAACCAATATGTTCGATACCCATACATTGTACAAAATCTACATGATTCACGAGTGGAAAAATATTTTCTATATTTGTTTTTGTATTTATTGCGATACCTATCTGTACTGTATCGCGAATATAAGTATCGAGTCCTTCAAGGAAATCTTTAAATTCTGAAATATTTCCAATAGCTTCAATGTGAAAAATAATTCTCTTTGGTCCGAGCTTCATATAAACAGGAAAATTTTCTACAGCATCGACGACCATAAGGTCGAGCTCAAAATCAATATCTTCCCAGAAAGGCATTCCTTCTTTTTCTTCCATAATCAAATTGAAATTTGAAGTATCATTATCCTTTTCATCAAAAGGCCATGTTTGATTTTTTACAAAAATACCATCACAAATATCTATTTGTACGAGTGGAACAATACCACGCACGAGTGCGACTCTGTTTTTTAAATCTTCATAATTTCTAGGCATTATAGCCGGTATAATTTCTAACATAATTTAATCCAATTTTTCTATTCTTCTTATGTGTCTTTCTTCACTGGAGAATTTTGTATTAATAAAAATATCAACTGCTTTTTTTGCTTCATCTTCTGTTACGAATCTCGCACCAAGAGAAAGAATATTTGCATCATTATGTTCACGACTTACTTTAACCACATCTAAATTTCCTCCATAATATTCACAAGCTCGTGCTCCTTCGACTCTGTTTGCATCCATAGCTTCGCCTTCACCAGAACCACCAAGGACTATACCGAAACTTCCTTCATCTTCTACTACAGAATATGCTACTGGTTCTACGTAATCAGGATAATCATCAAATTCTTTATATTCAAAAGCTCCTTTGTCTATTACTTCATAATCAAATTCACTTAAATATTTTTTAAGTTTTTCTTTTAATTCATATCCTGCGTGATCTGAGCCGATGTAGATTTTCATTTTTATTTCTGTGCAGTTTTTATAACATGATCTACGAGTGTATGAGTATACCCCATTTCGTTATCATACCATCCCATAACTTTCACAAGATTACCTCCGACAACACGAGTCATTTTTAGGTCTGCAATTGAAGCATGAGATTCACCAAGGATATCAGAAGAGACGAGCTCTTCTTCAGTGACAGCAAAAATCTTGCTCCACTTTGGATCCATCGATGCTTTTTTCAAAATAGCATTCACTTCCTCTGCTGTCGTATCTTTCTTTGAGATGAAAGTAATATCTACAATAGATCCTGCAGGCACAGGTACGCGCATCGAAATGCCATCAAAAAGTCCTGTTAGCTTTGGAAATGCTTTCGTCACGGCAATAGCTGCACCAGTAGAAGATGGAACGATATTTTGTGCAGCAGCACGGCCTTCACGGAAATCTTTTTTATTCGGACCATCGACAATACTTTGTGAAGCTGTGTATCCGTGGACAGTATTAAGTACTGCTTTTTCAATTCCTAATGCTTCATGAAGGATTGCGATAAGTGGACTTGCTGCATTTGTAGTACAAGATGCATTTGAAGTCACAGCACAAGTACCAAATTTATCTTCATTTACTCCAAGCAAAATTGTCTCGCCTTGCACACTTCCGTCTCCTTCTTTTGCAGGAGCAGAGATAACTACTTTTTTCGCACCAGCTGTGATATGAGCATTTGCTTTATCGTATGTAGTAAAGAGTCCGGTAGATTCTACAACAACATCTACATTCATAGCTCCCCAAGGAAGCATTGCTGGATCTTTTTCTGCTAAAACTTTTATTCTTTTTCCATCAATTATTATTTCTTGCCCTTCTGCTTTTACTTCATGATTCCATGTTCTGTATACTGTGTCGTGCTTTAAAAGATATGCCATGTTTGAAACATCACCCAAATCATTAATTGCGACTATTTCTATCTCTGGTCTTCCTGTCTGCGCAGGCAGATCCCAAGCGATTTTCAAAAAAGCTCTACCTATTCTTCCAAAACCATTTATTCCTACTTTGATTGTATTTGCCATAAATTTTTTGTGTAAATTTTAATAGTTTTATTGTACCAAATATATGGTAAAATCAAAAATATGAAAATCCATAGATTTATAGATGATTTTGATCTGAGTGGCCTGCCTGCGCAGGCAGGAAAAGAAATTGAAATCACAGATGAAATAGCACATCAGATGGCAAAGGTATTAAAACTTGAAATCGGTGAGCAAGTGGAGCTTTGTGATGGAAAAGGTACGAATGCACAAGGTAAAATAACAAAACTAAGCAAAAATTCTACGATAGTTGAAATAGAAAAAATAACAAAAGAATCCCCTGCACAAAAAAGCGTAACGCTTTTTTGTGCAGTATTAAAAAAAGAAAATTTTGAACTCGTTGTTCAGAAAGCGACAGAATGCGGAATACAAAAAATAATCCCAATCATCACAACACGTACAGTAAAAACAGGGCTCAATATGGAGCGTCTACAAAAAATAGCAAAAGAAGCATGTGAGCAATCCGACAGGAGCTATTTACCAGAAATATCTGAACCAATTACTTTTGAAGAAAGTTTAGAAATAGCAAAAGAAAATGATACTAATGTTATTTTTGATGCATCGGGAGAAGATTTTAAAAATATACAAATTGAAAGTAGAAAAATCAGCATATTCATCGGCCCTGAAGGTGGCTGGACACCGGAGGAAATAAAAAAAGCCACAGAAGAAAATAAATTCTCTGTGGCTTCACTAGGGAAAAACATTTTACGAGGAGAAACTGCTGCAATTATTGCGAGTTACTTAGCCCAAAATTTATAGCAACTCCTGCCTTCCATCCATAATAATAAAATCCATTTGATTTTGCATTCAAAGGTTCTTTTGGATACCAAGAAGTCCCGAGCCTTCCAACCAAAAAGATTTCGATTCGTCCATCAATTTCAAAAGCTGGACCAAGTACAAAAGCGACAAGCATTTTTGGTTTTTCTTCTGTCGTTTGTGACACAAGTTCATCATCAGCAACAAAAAAATTGTGCTCATAATCATAATCAAGACCAATAATTTTAAAAAATCTTGCGTGATCCCATTTTTTAAAATCCGGTTTAAAACCAAGACCAGCACCAATACCTGATTTGGTAACTTCAGTACTTAAGTAAAAATTTTTAAAAGCTGGCCTAGCTCCTTCTATTTCACAAAAATTAAAACCAAGGCCAACACCCAAACCTTCCCGTCCATAAAAACCTTCCAATGAATAAACATATTTCTTATTTAATTCAAAAGTTTGCGCAGAAGCAAAATGACCAAAAGACATCAATCCAATCGTTAAAAGAACAATTTTTCTCATAATTTCCGTATTAAGTTTACAAATTTATTTTAAAATTCAACTTAACTCTACATGTTTAAATAAAAAAGTCAATTCAAACATATAAATCTAAATATGCTAAAATAAAAACCAATGGAATCAAATTTTATCCACCTTCATACACATTCACACTATTCCCTACTCGACGGACTTTCAAAAGTCGAAGACATGGTGCGTATTGCAAAAGAACACAATATGTCTTCAATGGCTATTACTGATCACGGTAATATGTATGGAGCGATAGAATTCTATAAAGAATGTAAAAAAGAAAATATAAAACCTATCATTGGTTGTGAAGTCTATGTTGCCGAGAGAAATATGGAAGACAAAGAACCTGGTATTGATAACAAAAGATATCACTTAATCTTGCTTGCGAAAAATGTACAAGGCTATAAGAACTTGATGAAGATCGTCTCTGCTGCAAACTTGAAAGGTTATTATTACAAGCCTCGCGTAGATATGAAATTACTCAAACAACACGGTGAAGGAATCATCGCTCTTTCAGGATGTATGGGAGGAAAATTATCTCAAGCATTGCTTGCAGGAAATGATGATAAAGCAGAAGCACTAGTAAAAGAACATCAAGATATTTTCGGTAAAGAAAATTATTTTATAGAAATACAATCTCATCCACATCTAGAACGTGACGCAGAACTCCGATCTAAACTCATCACACTTGCACGTAAACTCGATGTTAAAATAGTTGCAACACAAGATTCACATTATCCTTGTAAGTACGACCACGAAGCTCATCATACATTACTCCAGATCAACACAGGAGCAGATGTTAAAGATTCTGCAAAATTCGAATTTCCAGATGACGACTTTTCTCTTATAGATGAAAAAACTGCTTTAGAATATTTCAAAGAAATACCAGAATCAGTGACGAATACAAAAATTGTCGCAGATATGTGTGAAAATTATGATCTAGAACTTGGTAAAGCATATTTCCCAAATTTCCCAATCGAAGAAGGAAAAACTGGTGATGGGATGTTGCGCGAACAAGCATATGCAGGATTTGAATTCAGAAAACTTGAACAAATACCAGCTTATGTAGAAAGACTTGAATATGAACTCAGTATTATTAAACAAAAAGGTTATCCGACTTATTTCCTAGTTGTGGGAGATTTATTAAAATATGCACGCGAAAATAGAATTCTTACAAATATCAGAGGATCAGTCGCCGGATCTTTGACGACATATCTTTTAGGTATTACAAATGTTGATCCACTTGTTTATAAACTTCCATTCGAAAGATTTCTAAATCCTGAACGCCCTTCTCTTCCTGATATCGATATGGACTACGCCGACAATAGACGCGATGAAATGATAGCTTATGCAAAAAAGAAATATGGTGAAGATAGAGTAGCACAAATTGGTACATTCGGTACGATGATGGCAAAAGGTTCTGTTCGTGATGTTGCTCGCGCATTAGGATACGAATACGCTGTCGGAGATAAAATTTCAAATATGATACCTATGGGTTCACAAGGTTTCCCTATGACAATAAAACATGCGATGGAAACAGTTCCTGAACTTGAGAAAGCATATAAAACAGATAAAGACACAAAAAAAATAATTGACTTAGCAAAAAAACTAGAAGGTTGTGTAAGACACGTTTCTGTTCACGCTGCAGGTATTGTGATAGCTCCAAGACCTCTTGTAGACTTCACACCAATACAATACGACCCAAAAGGTGGTGATGTTATCACTCAGTACGATATGTATCAGATAGAAGATGTGGGGCTTCCAAAATTCGACTTCCTGGGAATTCGTAACCTTTCTATTCTTGCTGATGCTGTTGATCTTGTAAAAAAAATTAGAGGAATTGAAGTTGATATGGAAAATATAGATATTGCAGACAAAAAAACTTTCGAACTTCTTGCTCGCGGAGAAACTATGGGACTCTTCCAATTAAACGGCGGAGGAATGACTGCCTATTTGAAAAAACTAAAACCAACATCAATACACGATATTAATGCTATGGTAGCACTTTATCGTCCAGGACCAATACAATTCATACCTCTTTACATTGAACGTAAACACAATCCTCGCTTAGTGAAATACATGGACCCAGCACTCGAACCTATCTTAAAACAAACATACGGTGTTCTCGTCTACCAAGACGACTTGCTTCTCATTGCGATTCACATAGCCGGATATTCTTGGGGAGAAGCTGACAAGTTCCGTAAAGCTGTCGGTAAAAAAATTCCAGAAGAAATGGCAAAACAAAAAGATCACTTTATTACTGGTTGTGTTGAACACAGTAAATGGCCACTAAAGAAAGCACAAGAACTATGGAATCAAATAGAGCCTTTCGCAGCTTATGGTTTCAACAAAGCTCACTCAGCTAGTTATGGACGTGTTGCATATCAAACTGCTTATATGAAAGCCAATTTCCCTGTCGAATATATGAGTGCCATACTTACAGCTGAATCTGGTGATGTAGAAAAAATTGCTGAAATTGTGCATGAATGTGAGAATATGAAAATAAAAGTTCTTCCTCCAAACATTAATGAAAGTTTCAAAGGCTTTACTTGTATTGATGACAACACTATTCGTTTCGGACTCTATACTATAAAAAACTTCGGTTCTGATATCGGTGATGCGATTATTGATGAAAGAAAAAAGAATGGGAATTTCAAAAATATCACTGATTTCTTGGACCGTATAAAACATAAAAATTTAAATAAAAAATCAATGGAAGCACTTATTAAAACAGGTGCTATGGATGAATTTGGAAATAGAGGTACTCTTCTCGCGAATTTGGAAAATATGCTCGAATATAATAAAGAAAATAGTAAACAATCTTCTGATCAAGTTTCCCTCTTTGGCGGGCTTTCTGGCGACAGTATGCCATCCTTCAAGCTCAAAGATGCCGAAGATGTATCAAAAGAAACAAAACTTATTTGGGAAAAAGAATTACTTGGGCTTTATGTCTCAGGTCATCCCCTAGACCGCATTCGAGACAAATTAGAAAAAAGAGAAATCAATATCAAAAAAATAAAAGAAAAATTAACCAATGGTTACCCTGTGCTTTTAGCAGGTGTTATAGAAACAGTCAGACAAGTAACAACTAAAAACAATCAACAAATGGCATTCATCCGTATTGCCGACCTCACGGGCTCCATCGAAGCAGTTGTTTTCCCAAAACTCTACAAAGAAAAATCTGAACTCATAGTAACAGAAAAATGTATTGCTATTTCTGGTAAAGTCTCCATACGCAATGACGAGAAAACTATCGCAATTGAAGCCGTGAAAGAAGTGTAAATAAAAAAGCCCCCTCGTATATACGAAAGGGCTCAATTTAAATGTTATTCTTTCAGTGCTTCTACAAAGTTTTTTATTTCAGCCTCGAAATGACTTAAAACTCCATCATGAACTCGGAAATTTACTCGCTTAAAAGCCATACATTCCAATTGAAAATGAATAGTATTAGTATAATTAATTGGTTGAAAGAGGTGATCTTTAGGTAAAGCAATTCTTATTACAGTACCTTCATTAAGGGTAATACCTCTTAACGTTGTACAAAGAAGATGCGTCTCAGGAACAACTTCAAGGTTGACATTCAATTTTCTTTTTAATGTGTGTGTTTGATTCTTTTTCAAAATAGCTGTCAGGGTTATGCCGAGATGCTTTTTTACATACGAATCCAAAGACTTGGGAATTTTTTTCATGTTATTGAATTTTAAATGAATTTTTCGTGAACACTTATTTAAAACAAATTACCACTATTTATTTTAATAGTCAAGAAACAAGCAAAAGAAAAAACCGAAGTTTTTAAGCTTCGGTTTTTTCGCTAGTATTTGTAGTAATATCTTCAGGACCGATGTCAGACATGATTTTCATCACTTGGTCGGCATATTTCGGCACGACAGACGGCGGGTTGTATTTCTGAAGAATTTCTTTAACTGTCTTATCATCGTAATGGTGTGCAGTCTTCGGGTTATTACCCCCAAGGTTTTTAGACACCACTTCAATAGCTTGTTCTTTAGACTCAAAAGAGATCTTACATGAACCCCAACCAAGGAAACTATTCTTTACCTTTTTACAAGCAAATTTTCCTCCAGTAGATTCACGAACAGAGATAGCTGCTACAAGACGCCAATCAAGGTCATTCTTATATGCTTCTTCGGCCATTTTAAGACCAGTTCCTTCAAGGGGCATATCATATTTTTTGAAATATGCATCTATAGCCTCACCTTGAGCCTTAAGAGTTTTAAGCTTTTCATCTTCTTCCTGGTTAAAGGCAAACAAGACTGGAGCTTCTATATTTTGTTGTTGGAATAATGCGACTTGGGGAACTTGCGTGTTCTGAATGTTATTTCCTATTGCAGGTACAGACATTGTAGTCATAGCAGGCAAAAGGATCAGGGAGTTCACGAGTCGTATTATGTTTTTATTTTTCATATTATAGCGGTATATGCTCCGCCAACCCATATCTATCGTTAAAGTCTCAGAAAATTGAGCTTTAAAACAAAATCCCTATTAATTGGTTTTGACCTTTTAATAAGGATACCTCTATATACTAGCATAACCGAATTTAAAAGTCAATAGCTATACAACATTTTTCTTGTCTGTCAAACCAAAAATACCTTGTGAAATAAGGATATTTTAAGATACTACTATTGACAAATATAGCTAAAATATGGGTAATTTCGACTTGGGGATAACAAATTTGACTAGTTTGCAAAGGATCTTAATCCAACGTAAGATAGATAGATGCAAAAAGAACTAAAAAGGGACATTTTTGATATGATTTCTACCTTGAAACAAGAAGAAAAAAAGCATTTGGCAAAAGAAATGGAAAATCACTGGGATAAAACCTTTATAGAATACTCTAAATTTTTAAATTCATACAAACCAGATGCCCCGATAGAGGATATTTTTAAAAAAGCACTGAGCAAAGAATTGGAACGTTTAGGCTATTCAAAACAAAAAATACTAAAAATAATAGAATACAGCAAAAAACATAGAGTTGTTCAAACAGGTCCTCATATATCTCCAGCCGGAAAACCAAGATTCTTTTTTATAAATTGGCTAGCTTCCCTATCTTTAAACAAGAAAGATTATTTTCTAGTAGCAATGTTTTCTGGTGTTCCTTTTTCAAATAAAACTCGCCCGGGAAGGCTTTGTAGAAAAGAAGAAGAAATAAATATGATACCCTCATCAAAGCAGGATGCTCTAGTTTATAGAAGCACTATTACAGAAAAAATGATCGGCACTATAAAAAATCTTCCAATTAAATTAAAAAATATACTTCCAAACGCAAAAGAAGGAGGATCCTATACTAAATGGGCACTCAAAACATCAAAAAAAATAGAAAATAAACATTTAAAAGGAGAAGGGATATTTTTTGATTTTAATGAAGTTATGAGTAATTACATACTATTAATTTTAAAAGCAAAAGAACACCCATTAAATAAAATTTTATTTTCAAAGAAAGAAAGAAAAGAAACAATATCTCTTTTTAAAGATATGGTATTTTTTTATGCACCAATACAAAAAGGTAAAAATGAAGAAATGGAAAACTTCTTTCTAAAAGATGGTTACCTAGAAAGTAAAAGTAGAAAAATAATTTTAGAACCAGAAATATTGAAAAAAGAATTAGAAAATCGTTTATGTCCAGGACTAATTATTGGATTTTTTGTTATTGCTTTTATAAACAAATTCCAATGTTTTGGTTCTTTTGCTCAAATAGAATATTTACCACTTTATAAAAGTAAATTTACAAAATTAAGTTTTTTAAAAAAATACAATATAAAAGAAGCACCTGCTGGTCTATTAACAACAGGTGGTTTCCCTTTTGATCCAAACTTATATATTTTAGATATTATCTTAGGAGAAAAATTTATACCAGACCAAAACGCTTTATTTGGTGAATCTCTAATAGCTATAAAAGATGTTTTAATAAAACAAAATTACAGTATGAATTTAATAAGATAATAAAAAATATGCTAAAATAACAAAATGCAAAAACAATTAAACTCTAAAAAAATACACTTTATTGGAATATGTGGAAAAGGAATGTCTGCATTAGCTCTAATGTACAAACAAAGTGGCTGGAAAGTTAGTGGCTCTGATGAAGGATTTTATGACCCAGTAGCAAGTATGCTAAAGAAAAATAAAATAAATTTTACACCAGAATATAATCCTAAAAATATACCAAAGGACGCAGATCTTATAATAATAGGAAAACATGCAAAATTAATACCAGAAGAAAATGAAGAAGTAAATTTTGCTTTCAATTCAAGTATAAAAATAAAATCTCTACCAGAAGCGCTAGGAGAATTGGCAAAAAAAACAGAAAATACAGTAATAGCTGGAAGTTTTGGTAAATCCACTGTAACAGCCTTACTTTCTTGGTGCTTAGAGAAATCCAAAAAAAACCCATCGTATTTTATTGGTGCTGTACCTCTTGGTTTTAAAACAAATGCAAAACTTGGTAAAGGTAAAAACTTTATTATGGAAGGAGATGAATACCCTTCTTCAAATTGGGATAAAAATTCAAAGTTCTTATATCTTAATCCTAAAAATCTTATTCTAATATCAGCAGAACATGACCATATAAATGTATTTCCAACTGAAGATGATTATATAAAACCTTATTCAAGACTTATTTCTTTATTACCTAGAAATGGCACAATAGTAGCTTCTTATTCTGGCAAGAATGTTTCAAAATTAGTTAGAAAAGCAAAATGTAAAGTTGTTACTTATGGTTTAGATGAAAAAGCAGATTACTATGCATTAAACATAAACTATGGAATAAAAACTTCTTTTGATTTAATGCATCAAAATAAAAAAATAGTTAAATTAGAAACTTCTATGCTTGGAACTCATAATATAGAAAATATAATTGCAGTTTCAACTATGATATTAGAGAAAAAAATGTTAACTATAAGTGAATTACAAAAAACAATAAAAAGCTTTAATGGGCTTTCAGGTAGAATAGATTTAAAAACAAAAAAATCTACCGTTCTAGTATATGAGGGCTTTGGTTCTTCTTATTCAAAAGCAAAATCAGTATTTGATGCACTTAAATTACATTATCCAAATAAAAAGCTAATTACTATTTTTGAGCCACATACTTTTAGTTGGAGAAATGTTGAAGCCAAAAAATGGTATCAAGATATTTTTAACACTTCAGAAGAAGTCTTAATACTTCCACCTCCCGACCATGGAGCAACTTCACATAATCAAATTTCTTTCCAAGATATAATAAAAGAAGTAAAGAAAAATAATAAAAATGTATATCCATTATATAATGAAAAAGAAACGTTAAATCTTTTAAAGAAAATAACAAACAAAGACGATATAGTTGTATTAGTTACTTCTGGCTCATTATTTGGTTTAACTATTTCAGTACCAAAATTAATGGAAAAAATATTTCCTAAGAAATAAAAGCTTTCTTTAATTCTTCTAAATCATTGAAATGTTGTTTAACACCTTTTATTTCTTGGTAAGTTTCATGGCCTTTACCTGCACACAAAACAATATCTCCTTTTTTAGCTAAAGACACAGCTCTTTGTATAGCATGTCTTCTATCTGTTATATTTTCTGTTTTTGAAATATCAGAGATAGACAAATCTGTTTTCATTTCATTTATTATTTTTTCAGGATCTTCACTTCTAGGATTGTCAGAAGTTAAGATAGCAATATCAGACAATTGAGTTCCTATTTTTCCCATTATTCTTCTTTTCAAAGGATCGCGGTCTCCTCCACAACCAAAAACACTTATAAGTCTAGAATTAGAATCTTTTATTTCTGTAATTGCAGATATTATTTTTTGAAGCGCATCAGGCGTATGAGCATAATCAACAATACAAAGAACTCCATTATCTGATAAAAAATGATCAAACCTACCTCTTGGAGGTTCTATATTTTTTAAAATTTCTTTTACTTTTTGCATATCAAAACCAAGCAATTTACAAACACTTATAACTGAAATTAAATTATAAGCATTAAATTTACCCAAAAGATGTGTTTGGAATTTTTCTCCATTTACATCCAAATCAATACCGTGGAAATCGATTTTTTCTATATTTCCATGAAAATTCTCACTACCTGAAAATCCATAAGTATTTTTCTGTGCTTTTGTATTAGCTAAAATAATACGTCCATGTTCATCGTCATTATTTGTAAGTGCAAATGCTTTTTCTGGTAAAAAATCAAAAAACTTTTTCTTTGCTAAGAAATAATTTTCAATACTTTTATGATAATCAAGATGATCGTGTGTAAGATTTGTAAAAACTCCACCGACAAAATTAACTCCAGCGATTCTATTTTGATCTATAGCATGAGAAGAAACTTCCATAAAAACATATATACAACCTTTTTCTACCATTTTAGACAAAAGTCTATTTAATTGTATTGGGTCAGGAGTAGTATGTGTTGCTGGTATAACTTCATCTATTATGATATTTTCAACAGTACCAATAAGTCCAACTTTGTAACCTAAACTTTTAGCAACTTTAAAAAGAAGCGTAGCTGTGGTTGTTTTACCATTTGTGCCCGTAACACCGACGATCTTTAATTTAGATGATGGATTACCATACAAATGCATTGCAGCAAATGTCGCAATCATTCGTCTTTTTATTCTTAAATTTTTTATAAGATTTTTCATATACTAGTTTTATTCTAGCATAGACATACTAAGATTGAGAATTTTTGACTTTGTATATAAATACAAAGCCAGCAGACAAAACAACTAGAGAAGAAATAATAATAGGAACATAGGAAGCCGTGACAGCAGCTATAGCTCCTGCTAGAAGAGGAGGAAATGATTGTCCCAAAGAATTCACTGAAGCGTTTATACCCAGAACTTCCCCACGGACTTTTTCATCAGTTCTTTTTGTAAGAAATGCTGAGAAATTTGCTTGTTGTAAACCATTTGGGATAGATGCAAGTGGAACTATTATCAAAAGTTGCCAAGCGACATTTGGAAGAAGGTAAAGTACAATTCCTATTGCACTCGCTATATAAGCAGGACCAAGTAAATCTATTTCTTTAAATTTATTTGCCATTTTTCTAACAACAAAAACCTGAGTAATAATTATCCAAATACCAACATAAGCAAAGAAATTGCCTATCTGTGCAGAAGAAAAAGAAAAAGTATTTGTAAGGTAAACATTGAAAAATGAAGTAAAGAATGAAAAACCAGCATTAAAAAGAAAAGATACAAGAAAGAGCATTCTTATTTGTTCAAATTTTTTCGTCTTTGCTATGTTTTTAAGAGATGCAAAAAAATCAATATGTCTTTCATGATCTTTTTCTTTAATACTCTCACTAAAGAAATATTGAATAGAGAGCATATTTAAAAATGCCAAAATTCCTGAAAAGATAAATGGAGTTGATGCAGAGAAAAAAGAAAATACTGATGGACTAGAAAGTACACCACCTAAAAATGGACCGAAAATAAAACCGAGTCCGAAAGCAGCACCTATCATACCAAAAACTTTTGTTCTATTTTCTGGATTTGTACTGTCTGCAATAGCAGCTTGAGCAACTGAAATATTTCCCCCTGTTATTCCATCTATTATTCTTGAAACAAAAAGAAGTGGGATATTTCTTGTAACGATAGCAAAAGCAAAAACAAAATATGAAATTGATGTACCAAAAAGAGATGCTACTAGTACTGGTTTTCTACCATATTTATCAGAAAGTGCTCCAAGTACTGGAGAAGCAAAAAAAGTCGCAATTGGATAACTTGCAACAAGTAAACCAAGCAATAAAAATCCGAGCTTCGCTTGCGAAGGGTCGAGTAGATAATACATAGATGTCGGCTCACCTAGTAATTGAGGAATCACTGGTATCAAAATACCAATTCCTAACATGTCGATAAAAATCGTAACAAACAAAAACCAAAGTTTCTTATTCATAGAGAAGGAGTATAGCACAAAATTTTAGGAAATAAAAAATACTAATATTTTTATTTCCTAAGCTCCATGGCACTTCTTATACTTTTTTCCACTTCCACAAGGACAAAGGTCGTTACGGCCGACTCCTGCCGCGGCAGACAGGTCTTTTGTATCAGAAAATTCTTTTACTTCAGAATGATTTACAACCAAAGGTTCAGTTTTTTCAATTTCTATATTTCCAGCTTGTGCTTGCTCAGTTTCATTCATATTCTGGATCAATGAAAAAACTTGTTCTTTGAGAGAGACTTCCATTTCTTTAAACATTTTAAGTCCTTCTTTTTTATATTCAATTATCGGCTCTCTTTGTCCATAAGCACGAAGATTTACAGATGATCTCAAATAATCCATAGCTTCAATATGCTCCATCCAAAGTGCGTCATTTACATAAAGAATAATTCTTCTTGTAGTTTCTAAGAAATTCGCTTCTCCTATTTGATTTCTCTTTTCTTCAATAATTTTTTCAGCATCTTCCCTTTCTGCTATGATTTGTTCTAAGAATTTTTCTATTTCTTCTTTGTCAGCTTTGAGCATTTTTTGTCTTCTTTCATATATAGAAGTACGTTGACGATTCATAACATCATCATATTCCAAAGTATTCTTTCTTGAATCAAAATGAAAGCCTTCAATTTTTGCTTGAGCACCTTCAAGGGTTCGTGATATAAATTTATTTTCAATTGGTTGATCTTCAGGTATACCAAAACGTCCCATCATAGTCTTTATTCTTTCTGCTCCGAATACACGCATCAAATCATCTTCAAGTGATACAAAGAATTGTGTTTCTCCTGGGTCACCTTGTCTACCAGAACGTCCGCGAAGCTGATTGTCGATACGTCTTGCTTCATGTCTTTCAGTACCGAGGACAAAAAGCCCACCGACATTTTTCACAGCTTCATACTCTTCTTTTATTTGAGGATTTCCTCCAAGTTTGATGTCGATACCACGACCAGCCATGTTCGTAGCGATGATAACTGCACCTTTTTTACCAGCTTGTGCAATTATCTCTCCTTCTTTTTCATGATTCTTTGCATTAAGTATTGTGTGTTGTATTCCTTCTTGTTTTAAATAAATAGAAAGTAATTCATTTTTCTCTATAGAAATAGTACCGATAAGTACTGGTTGTCCTTTTTTATTTAATTCTTTTACTTTTTTGGCTATAGCTTGGAATTTTCCTTTTTCTGTTTGAAAAATAACATCACCATGATCAAGACGGCTCACCTTACGATGAGTTGGAATAACAATAACTTCCAAACCATAAACTTTGAAAAATTCTTCAGAGGAAGTCTCTGCTGTTCCTGTCATACCTGAAAGCTTTTTATAAAATCTAAAATAATTTTGGAATGTAATAGACCCAGAAGAACGAGTTTCTCTTTGTATTTTTACTCCTTCTTTCGCTTCAATAGCTTGGTGTATACCTTCACTCCAACGACGACCTGGTTGAAGTCTACCTGTAAATGGATCGACGATAACTATCTCTCCATCTTTCACAACATAATCTTTGTCTTTTTCAAAAATAGCGATAGCTTTCACAGCTGTTTCTAAATGATGCACATATTTTATTCCTTTTTCTGTATAAATATTTTGTATGCCTAGTTCATTTTCTGCTTTTGTAATACCTTCATCTGTCAAAGAAATAGCTTTCAATTTTTCATCTACTTTAAAATCAATATCTCTTTTCATAATCTTTGCGATTTGTGTAAATTTCGTATAAAAATCACTAGAATCTTCTGAAGGAGAAGAAATGATAAGTGGTGTACGAGCTTCGTCTATCAAAATAGAATCCACTTCGTCGACAACAGCAAAGAAGTGATCTCTTTGGACCATTTCATTTACTGAAGTTACTAAATTGTCTCGTAAATAGTCGAAACCGTATTCATTGTTTGTGCCATATGTAATATCTGCATAATATGCTTCACGACGAGAACAAGGTTTCAAAAATTCATATTGTATTTTAAATTCAGATATTTTTTTCTCTTCTTCTGTCTCTGTATGTTTCGGATCATATAAATAAGAAATGTTTTGTGAATTCACAACTCCAATAGAAAGACCAAGTAAATTATAAACTTGTCCCATAAGTACAGCATCACGACGAGCAAGATAATCGTTGACCGTAACAACATGCACACCTTTACCCATTAATGCATTTAAATATACAGGAAGTGTTGCAACAAGTGTTTTACCTTCTCCTGTTTTCATTTCAGCAATTTTTCCACTATGCAATGCTATACCTCCTATAAGCTGAACATCGTAATGCCTTTCGTTTAAAATTCTTTTTGAAGCTTCACGAACCAATGCGAAGGCTTCCGGTAAAATATTATCTAAATTTTCTCCTTTATTTAATCTTTCTTTAAAATCCGCTGTTTTCTTTGGGAAATCTTCATTTTGTAAATTCAAAAAGCTCTCTTCTAGAGAGTTGATTTTTAATACTGTTTTATTTGCTTCTTTTATAAATCTGGAACTTGCGTCACCAAAAATACTCTTTAAATTAAATGCCATAAAATATATATTAGCACAAAAACGACAAAATCCCTCATGTCGAAACCTAAGGGATTTTGTTTTAAAGAGACTATCTCTTTTTTGACTTCTTTGCGGCTTTCTTAGCCACTTTCTTCTTTGCTACTTTCTTTGCTTTCTTTTTTGCTGCCATTTTATTATTCGCTTGCGCGATGTTAAAATTTTTAAACAAGTTTTGCAATAATAGCGACCTAAGAAAAATTTTAAAAATAAATTTTAAAAAAATTTCTTAAAAATAATTATTGCAAAGAACTAATTTAATTATCGCTCATAAAAAATATTATGACAATACTTTTTTCACAAAACTGTGGATAACTTTTTTATTTTTTAAAAAAATATTTTAAAAAAATTTTTTATTTTATTTTTTTCGTAAAAAAATATTTGTATTATGAAAATAATTTTTTATTTTTTAAAAAATAAAAAAGGCAAAAAAAAATTGCTTTCATTTGAAGCGGGTCATGGCGAACCTCCAACATATGTGCCTATGTGAGTGCGATGACCCGCTACAGATAAAAGCAATTTGTAACGTGAGTAAATTATAGCATAAAAATTTGCAACAAAAAATCCCGCCGAAGCGAGATTTTTTGGGCACCTATGTTGTTCATGAATAATGTAAGGTAAAACCTCACACTCACAAATACAGTATAGCATACTTGAAATAAAAATGCAAGTGTTTTATACTATATATAGGTGTCGGGTAGTTGAGTTCACTTTACAGTGGATTAGGAAAGTCCGAACACATACCAGTTTAGTCTGGAAAAGTAATGGGTAATACCCATATGTAGTAATACATAGGTGCGAACAGAGACGTCTTGATTTGAAAATTTCAAGATATCCTAAAGCAATTTAGGATAAGCTTTTATAGTAATATAGAAGTTGAAACGGCTAAATCCTTACTCGTGTGCAAGATCGTGTTCCGAGAGAAATCGAGGAAAGAATCGCTTGAGCTTTAGAGTAATTTAAAGCCTAGATAAATAACTATCATTCCGCAAGGAAAACAAAATTCGGCTTATAGACACCTAAAATAAAATGAGAGTCCCGCCCCTTAAAAGGCGGGATTTTCTTTTGCAAAAAAAAAAATAAAAAAAGCCTGCAATTTTAATTGCAGGCTTTTAATCGAAAATATTTTCGATTATTGTTTTAAAAGTTTAACTATGTTGGTATATTCTCCATCTGTAATAGATAAAAAATACATACCTGGCATAAAACCTTCATTTTTTAATTCAAAATCTCCTTCAACTGAAAACTTTTTAATTTCACGTCCTCTTATATCAGAGAGAGCAACTTTCCAATTTGAAGATTTAAGTTTTATTTTAACAACTTCATCAAATGTACTACTTGTCACAACATTACCATTAGTTGAACCAGCTGATATTTCTTTAATTCCAATTGTAAATACAATTTGGAAAGTAAAACTACATTCATTTGGGTCATCTGGTACAATTGTAAAAAATAATCCTTCTATAAGATTCACATTTGTCGGAAGATTGTTTAAAACAATTTGAGTACTGCTTTGGCTAAATGGAGTATAAGTATTATTCCCAATTGTAACTTTGCAATGCGGAAACCCTTGTCCATTCAACACAAATTGTCCTCCACCATTTCCGCTTATATACCAATAATCAGTACCCGCAGGTGATGGTAAAACATTTACGATTACATTATCTTGTGAACTACAAACACTTCCAAAATTCAAAACATATGAAAGTGTTATAGGTCCGTTACCTCCAGCTTGATCAGGATTAAATTTTGCAGAGTCATTTCCTAATAAAGTAATACCATTACCAATAAAAGTTCCTCCAGCAGGAGTACCAATCAAAATAACATCATTATTTGAATTATGACAAATGTTGTAAATGTTTGAAGTAAGTGAAACAGATCCTTGTGCACCATTAACAGCAATAGAAGTACTAGCTGAGCTTGTACAAATTCCATTTGTAGAATATACACTATAAAATGAACTAGGATTTCCTGTTGTAGGAATAGCAGTTACAGTTGAACCAGTAGTAGAAGTTAATCCATCACCTACCCAACTATAATTACTACTTCCCCCACTGACACTAAGAGTAATAGAGCTTCCTACACAAGCAGTGGATGGCGCAACTAAGTTTAAAACCGAGCTTTGCAATACATTAATTGTTATAGAAGCACTTGAAGAATTACAAGTAGTATTTACTGGTGTAGCGGTGTAGGTTGTTGTTCCTGTTGGATTCAATGTAACTGAATTTCCAGTCCCAACAATAGTTCCACTACCATCTTTAAAAACACAATTTATACCATTTGTTTCACTTAAAATTACAGAAGATCCGCTACAAATGTTTTGATTACTTGCAGAGATATTAAGTGTTGTTGAATTTGTTACATTTACAATTACTGTTTTTGAACCACTTCCGCAAGAGCTTGATGGATCAGTCAAAGTATAAATAGTAGTAACAGATGGGCTAGCAATAGGATTTGCAATGTTAGGATTGTTAAGTCCTGTAGAAGGTGTCCATTGATATGAATTACCTCCACTTGCTTGAAATTGCACATTACCACCAGAACAAATAGAATAGCTTGCACTTGATACAGATAGTGATGATGAAGAATTTACGGTAACAGTTACAGAAGCAGTATTGCTCGTGCAATTACCATTTGTTTCAACAGCATTAAAAGTAGTAGTACTTGTAGGATACACAGTAACAGATGAACCGTATCCAACGATATTTCCGTTTCCATCTCTCAATGTAATTGTTCCACCATTACCGTTAGCAGTTAAAGTTACAGATGCACCAGAACAAATATTTGTCTGACTTGCTGATAAAGTTAAAACTGGTGTCGAACATGGTACTGTATAAATCACTTCATCTTCATACCAAGTAATCCAATTCCCATTCATAAAAACATCAATGTGAATACGAACAAGTATCTGATCACCAGGATTTACTCCTAGTACAGGATAAGTTGAATTACCATTCTGAGAATTAGGTGAATAATACGAAACAGTGGTCGGAGTAGAGGCATTAACAGGTAAAAGGCTTGGATAATAGTATGGTGTATAAGTAACATCAATATGATCGCCTTGAAGCGAACCCCATTGACCTTGAACATCACTACTATTAGGCAAATTAATAACACTTACCCATTGAGCATTCGCATTCTTGTTTGCAAAGAAAACCATAAAGGCAATCATGCAAATAGTCGTTGTTAATTTTTTGATTGTTTTTTTCATTTGTTTTGGTTTTAGAAATTATTTATATTTTGTTTTTATATTTTTATTTCTGAAGCCAGACAAATTGAAAAATCAATCGTCGGCAACAGCATACTAAGCACCAATTTTGGTGCACAAAATGCTGTTGCCGACACTAAAAAATGAAGATTTTCAAAGAACTTACACTGAGATAAGTTTAGCATATAATATATATAAAGTCAAGGCATATTTTAAATAGCTATTGACTTTTAAATACGCTTATGCTAAGATATTGATATTACAAAATAGGTCAAATTTGTTGGAAAATCATTATAAAATAATTAATTTATAAAAATATATGAAAAATATTATAAAAAGTTTAATAATCAGTGCACTTATGGTCGTACTATTACCATTTAATAGTTTTGCTATGATGGCGGCTGCACCTGCAGGACAAGTAATGGCTTCTACATTAGCTGCAACTGATGTTACTAATACTTCTATGACTCTTCGTGGAAACTATTCTGCTACAGGATCAGGTATAAGAAATACATGGTTCGAATATGGCACTTCATATGAGGCTGTTATGAATGGTAGTGGTCAATCTATTGGCTACACTAGCCAAGGAAATACTTCTGGTACTTATTCATATACAATAAATAATATAAATGCAGGTACTGTATATTATTTTCGTATAGCGGTAGCTCAAAACGGACAAACAGTAAGAGGTAATACTCTTTGGGCTACAACAAAAGATACAATAACAAACCCAACAAACTATGCACCTACTTTAAACTCTCTTAGTACAACAAGTGGTTACCAAGGAAATACTTATACTATTATTCTTAATGGTACGAACTTTATAAATGGATCAAATGTAAACTTTGGTTCAGGTATTAACGTAAACTCAGTAAACATAAATAGCTCTACACAAATATCTGCAAATATAGTTATTTCTTCATCTGCATCTATAGGTTCAAGAAGTGTTACTGTAAACAATGCAAACGGTACTTCAAATGGAATCAACTTTACTGTAAATCAATACAACAATGGTGGTAATTGTTACTCAAACAACCCGACAATATATTCTATTTCTCCAGACTACGTATCAAATACAAATAGTAATATAAACGTTGTTATAAATGGTTACAACTTCACAACGAGTTCAACTGCAATGTGGAGAGGCTCATCAAGACCAACATATTTTAATTCTAGTACTCAACTTACTATGACACTTTATGCAAGTGATTTAGTAAATAATTCAAGTGGTTCTATTTCAGTTACAAACAACAACAATTGTAATACTTCAAACAGTATGACTCTTAGAGTTGATAATGTTGACCCTTGTTATAATTACAATAACAACAATGGTTGTGGAGTTTGTGGAGGAAATTGCAATAATTACCAAGCACCTACTGTAACTACTCTTTCTTCAAATGTTTACGGTTCATCTATAACATTAAACGGATCAGTAAATACAAACAATAGCCAAGCTACAGTTTGGTTCCGTTATGGAACATCTAGTTATTCTATGGGTAACGAAACAACTCACACATACCAAAGTTCTAATACTTGGGGTACAAATTTCTCTGCTACAATAAATGCAACACCAAATGCAACTTATTACTACCAAGCTGTTGCAAACAATGCATACGGAACTGTATACGGAAACGTGATGACTACAGTAATGAATAATTACAATTACCCTTCTGTTACTACTGTTGTAGCTACAAACAAAACAACAACAAGTGCAAGATTAAATGGTGTTGCGTCAGGTTTCGCTACACAAGGATACTTTGAATACGGTGAAACTGCTTCATTAGGAAATGTAACTCCTTCAAAATATATTGGTGTAGGTAATGATGTTTACAGTGTAAACTATTCAGATACTGTATATAATTTACAAGCAGGAACAACATATTACTTCAGAGCTGTTGCATCAAATGCAAACGGCACAACAAGAGGAAATATATTTATATTCCAAACACCAAGTGTTTATGTGCCAGTAGATACTACTACTCCAGCTTCGACAGTGACCACAAGTAATGAATTAATAAAGATCACTTCAAGTTCTGACGGTCTTTACCTTGGAGATAATGTTGAATACACAGTAACTTACAAAAATAACACAAAACAAAATTTTGAAAATACTGTTATAACAGTACAACTTCCAAAAGAAGTAATCTTTGATGAATCAAACTTTGGAAGAATAAATAACGACAATGCTGTTGTATTTAGTATTGGTAATCTTGCAAAAACACAAGCTGGATCAATGACAATACGTGGTCATTTAAACAAAGAAAGTACAAATTCAACTTCACTTATAACTACTGCGATAATGACTTACAATGTCGCTGGTTCTAATGTAGAAAAAAATGAAATCGCTTTCGTAACTAACCACATATTGAATGGAAATAGTTTAGCTGCTGCATCTTTATTTGGAGCTGGATTTATGCCAACAACACTTATCGGATGGGTAGCATTATTACTTATAATACTTGCACTTATTGCTCTTATAAGACACTTATACCTCGGTTACAACAATAACCCAAGACCACTAGTATAATATAAAATAAAAACCCCTCACTCGAGGGGTTTTTATTTTATCTAAAATTTAATTTGATCTCCTATTTTCAAATTATTTTTATCAGAAAACCCTGCATTCACTTCGAGTACATATTGAGCATCTACCTGTCCACCAAAAGTTGTTGGATATGAGTTCGGTTGTGCATTTTTTTCTATGTAAACAACATTCACAATCCCGTCAATATTACTTGGCTCAAGCCATATTATATCGATAGGAAAAAGCATATCTTTCATCCAAAAAGGATATTTGCCTATATTATTAAAAACAAAAAGCATTCCTTGATCATCTACTAAAGGTTTATGACCGGAAAGCCCTAATTCCCTTTTTGCATTCGTATCTGCTATTTCTAAATTGATTAAATGATTAGCAATTTCAATTTGTATTTCATTATATTTTTTTTCTGAATGGTTTGGCTTTATTGTAAGCCAAACAAAAATTACCAGAACAGCTACAACAATAATTAAGTAAGATTTTTTCATTTTATTATTTATTTAAAATTTGTATTTTATCTCGTGAAGGTAAATGAGAAGAATCAACTTCAATAACCTCAATAGGTTTTACTTCTTTATAGGATCTCCATTCCATATTTTTTTCATCTGGTATTCCATCTCTGCTGTATGGTTCAAATTCATCTTTATTAAAAACATATACAAAACCTTTTTTATCTTTTACTGCATCTAATACTTCTTCAGAAGATACACGAAATTCTTTTTCCCCATCTCGTATTCCAAAACCACTATGATGACTAAAATCAATATTTCTGTTGTTTACTAAAGCTCTAAAAGTAGCAATATCAGAATACGGGGTTGCAGATACAGCAGGATTTCCATCAAGAATAGTTTCTGTTGGTTTTGATATATCTGTAATATGTTTACCTTGCCTTGGTTCTAATTTTTTAATAGTTCCATCTGCAGAACCATGGAACACATGCTTCCCTGTTTCTTCAAGTTTCATTAATTTTTCTTTTGAGTTCATAACAACATTATACATAAATTACCAATCAAAAAACACCCATTTCTGGGTGTTTTTTGTGTTTGCTGTGCTTTGTTTTGTTTCGTTCTACTAATTTTATTATTTTATTTGTCTTTCCAAAATGTCATCTTGTTTTATAGATACAAGTAAACTACATCTTTTTTAGCTTGTGATGTTCAAGCATTGTGTGCTCAATTGAGGCACACAACACCGACTCAATAAGTCCGGTCGGAACGGGTCCGACGCTCATCTTCTGATAAATCAGAAGATGGGACGTTTTTCAAATTGAATTATTCCACGACCAGCTTCCGCTAGCCGTGCCTTGTTACGACTTAGTCCCTGTCACCGAGCTTGCCTTAGGACCTCCAAACGAAGGCACTTCGGGCACTCCCGGCTCCCTTGACTTGACGGGCGGTGAGTACAAGACTTGAGAACGTATTCACCGCGGTTTAGCTGACCCGCGATTACTAGCAATTCCAGCTTCATGGAGTCGAGTTGCAGACTCCAATCCGAACTGAGGCCATTTTTATTACGATTAGCTCAGAGTCGCCTCGTCGCTGCGCGTTGTAATGGCCATTGTATTATGTGTGTAGCCCAGGGTATCAAGGGTCATGCTGACCTGG
>JACCDG010426155.1_pt1 | contig 32385 bp, 29 predicted proteins | sample 7442471 | NCBI WGS metagenome assembly JACCDG01 (sample SAMN15323444, study PRJNA562643) | freshwater metagenome | isolation source: river surface water | place: USA:Blue River Watershed | collected 2017-08-17 | reverse complement strand
TATTGAAATACGCAAAGTGTTGATGCGCAGCTTCATCATTGGTTCTTTCTGAACCTTGCCATTGCCCCCACGGAGCCCTTAGTATTTCATAGCGCAATTGGTAATAGGCAAGCCATTCTTGTTCAGTTTCAGGCGTTCGGATCATCGGAAATTTGAAAAGCAAGTTGTGTGACTCTTTTGGTGATTTGACCTTGGGCTGCTTCGGCTCTTACCAAGGCCTGTGCTGCGCCGTCGTTAAAAACTTCAGCCATATTTTTGATAATGGCCACTGGAACGCCAATAGCAACTAATGCATTGAATAATTCTTCGGCTGCTCTTTCTTGGACCGCATTTTGAATTTCCTTGGCCAATAAAAAACGGTTTTTTACCCTGAGCTGATTCTCTTTATAAAGTGGATTTTCTAAAACAGCAGACAAATTCAGAACCTGGCAAAGTTTCTCGAAATGAGCATGAGAACCAATCGCAAAGGTGATGTCTTTTTGATCAAGCGTTTTGAAAATTTCGCCGTAAGGGGCAATATTCGGGTGCAGGCTGCCAATGGGCTGAGCCACATGTTGAGCCATGAGGTAATTGGAAGCTTGGTTTGCCAAACTGGAGATGGCGGCGTCGTAAAGTGAGACGCTCACTACCTGACCTTTGGGGGCCTTTGCTCTTTGCAGTAAAGCGAGTAGCAAACCTTCCTTGAGCTGATGCGCGGCTAACACGTCAATGAGTGCCACCGGCATTTTTGTGGGGCCGCTTTCTGGTGTCCCGTTCATGGACATAAAACCCGTCTCGGCTTGCAAAATGAGGTCATAAGCGATGCGGTCGTTTTCCGAACCAAAACCCGTGATTTTCCCGATGATGAGCTTGGGTTGCAGTTTCCAAAGTGTTTTTGGATCAAGTTTGAGCTTGGTATCATCTCCCTTTTTGAAATTCATTAAGACCACATCTGTGTCGCTTAATTCCTCCAAAAAACGAGCGTAATCTTGCGCTTTTAGAAAATCAAGTTTCAAGAGTTCTTTGCCATAATTAACACTTGAATAGTAAGCACTTGGAGCCAACGGATTTTCAGTAGCCAAGCGCCAAGTGTTGGTGACATCGCCATGGATAGGATGCTCGATTTTAATAACGCAAGCGCCCAACTCTGCAAAAAAGGTACCTACCGATGGTCCCGCTAAAACGGTAGAGAGGTCGATGATTTTGAGATTTTCAAAAGGTTTTATTTTCATTGTTGCGCGATCGTGTCAAAAATGCTCAAGCGCTACATGTGTAATGCCATCGCGTACAAAATTAAGTTTTTTAGTATTTAAAAAAGTCATTCCAATTTGAAGGTGAACAAACTATATTTTTTTAGCGAAGAGCACTTAGGGAAATCATTTTAAATCCGTAAATTTGATGCGCAAAAATATCCTTACAATTCAGTATTATGAAAGTATTTGACCTCGACATGATTCAACGCGTTTACGAACGCTACCCTGCACGCATTGCCGCTGCGAGAAAAGTAGTTGGCAGACCGCTTACTTTATCAGAAAAAATTCTATATGCCCACTTGTGGGAAGGAGAAGCTAGTGCAGCTTTCGAAAGAGGAAAATCATACGTAGATTTCGCACCAGACCGCGTAGCGATGCAAGATGCTACCGCTCAAATGGCTTTGTTGCAATTCATGCAAGCCGGAAAAAAACGCGTAGCCGTGCCTTCAACAGTGCATGCTGATCACCTTATTCAAGCAAGAGTAGGTGCAAGCAAGGATCTTCAAGAATCTTTGAACCAAAACAACGAAGTATTCAACTTCTTGTCTTCTATTTCAAACAAATACGGCATTGGTTTCTGGAAACCAGGAGCAGGTATCATTCACCAAGTTGTCCTTGAAAATTATGCTTTTCCTGGAGGTATGATGATTGGTACTGACTCACACACCGTAAATGCAGGTGGTCTCGGAATGGTGGCTATCGGTGTTGGTGGTGCTGATGCAGTAGATGTCATGGCCGGAATGGCTTGGGAATTGAAATTCCCTAAACTTATCGGCGTAAAATTAACAGGTAAACTCAATGGCTGGACCTCCGCGAAAGATGTCATCTTAAAAGTAGCTGATATCTTAACTGTAAAAGGCGGAACAGGAGCAATTGTTGAGTATTTCGGCGAAGGCGCACTTTCTTTGTCTTGTACTGGAAAAGGAACTATTTGTAATATGGGTGCTGAAATTGGCGCTACCACTTCTACATTTGGCTACGACGAATCCATGCGTCGTTACCTCAAGGCAACGGGTCGTGAAGAAGTTGTTAATGCAGCTGATGCCATTGCAGAGCACCTTACCGGTGACCAAGAAGTTTACGCTGAGCCAGAAAAATACTTCGATCAACTCATTGAAATCAACTTAAGCGAACTAGAACCACACGTGAATGGTCCGTTTACACCAGACCGCGGAACACCAGTTTCTAAAATGCGTGCCGAGGCTACTGCAAACGGCTGGCCACTTCAAGTAGAGTGGGGGCTTATTGGTTCTTGTACCAATTCATCTTACGAAGATTTAGCCCGTGCGGCGTCTATCGTCAAACAAGCCGTTGACATGGGTATTACGCCAAAAGCAGAATTTGGGATCAATCCAGGTTCTGAGCAAGTTCGCTACACCGCAGAGCGCGATGGCATTCTTGCTGAATTTGAAAAAATGGGTACCAAAGTATTTACAAACGCTTGTGGGCCATGTATTGGTCAGTGGGCACGCGAAGGAGCAGAAAAGCAAGAGAAAAACACCATCGTTCACTCTTTCAATAGAAACTTTTCTAAAAGAGCCGATGGCAACCCGAATACACACGCCTTTGTAACGAGCCCTGAAATGGTTGCAGCATTGGCTATTGCCGGAGACCTCGGTTTCAATCCACTCACGGATACTTTAACAAACGATAAAGGGGAGCAAGTAAAATTGCAAGCTCCTTTCGGAGATGAATTGCCAACTAAAGGTTTTGCAGTCGAAGACAACGGATATCAAGCTCCTGCTGCCGACGGAAGCGCTGTAGAAATCGCAGTAGCCCCAGACTCTCAGCGCCTTCAATTGCTTGAGAACTTCCCTGCTTGGGACGGAGAAAACATCAACGGTGCGCGTCTTCTGATCAAAGCAAAAGGTAAGTGTACCACTGACCACATTTCAATGGCAGGTCCTTGGTTGCGTTACCGTGGACACCTTGACAACATTTCAAATAACATGCTCATCGGTGCTGAAAACGCATTTAACGGTGAGGCTAATAAAGTGAAAAACCAATTAACAGGTGAATACGCAGAAGTTCCTGCCGTGCAACGTGCTTACAAGGCTGCTGGTGTTCCATCAATCGTCGTGGGTGACCACAACTACGGTGAAGGTTCATCACGAGAGCATGCAGCCATGGAGCCGCGTCATTTGGGTGTACGTGCTGTATTGGTAAAATCTTTTGCCCGTATTCACGAAACCAACCTTAAAAAACAAGGAATGCTCGCGCTCACTTTCGTCAATGAAGCTGACTACGACAAAATCCAAGAAGACGATACTTTTGATTTTATCGACCTCAAAGATTTTGCACCTGAGAAACCGCTTACGCTGCTCATCAAGCACAGCAATGGTTCATCTGAGCAAATCCAAGTACAACACACATACAATGCCTCTCAAATTGAATGGTTCAGAGCTGGTTCAGCCTTGAACTTGATCAAAATGATGGAAGCTTAATATGAAAACTATTTTTTGTATTGCCTTTTTGAGCCTGTTCTCCTATGGAGTTCAGGCTCAAGCTTTGTTTAGGGGTAACTTTACCGCTACAGCTTATCTCGGATATCCGAACATTATGCGCGCTAGTATGGAAATCAATGAAGGGATTCCGTTAGGCACAAACGTCAACTATAATGGTATTGCGCCTTCCGGTTTGCGCCTGATGTACATGATCGGAGATGACGTCAGCGTCGGACTTGATTTCATATACACACAAGCCAGCGCCCGATATGCAAAAGTGGATACTTCTTTCTTTAACAATCAATGGAATTATGTTACCAATAATTACCTAATTTCGAAGCAAAGATTGCGCCCGCAGTTTCGTTTTGACATTCATTTAGGCTCGTTAAATCCGAATCTAGATCAATATATCGGCCTGGCAGTTGGCGGAAACATGCGTTGGCGAAATGTTTATATCAACGATACTTTAGTCAGTACCCAGCCCAATGCCCTCGATTTCGTTGTACCTGTATCCTTTCGGGTTTGTTATGGTTTTCAATACCTGATCAATTATAATTTAGCGCTCAGTTCTGAAATAGGTTTGGGTGGCCCGATCTTTCAAGGAGGCTTAACTTATCGTTTTTGATTGGTTCAATTCCTTGAATAATTCCCAATTTCATTGAAAGTATGATGTGTGCTAATCTTGAAAGGTATGCACAAAAAAAAAGCCCCTACAACTGTAAGGGCTTTTTTTATGGGTTGACTACCAGGTCTTAGTAGCGGTAGTGTTCTGATTTGAAAGGGCCAGCTACGGTTACACCGATGTAAGCTGCCTGCTCTTCAGATAAAGTCTCGAGCTCTACACCAATTTTAGAAAGGTGTAAGCGCGCTACTTTTTCATCGAGGTGCTTAGGAAGGGTATAAACGTCGTTTTCGTATTTGTCTGAGTGGTTCCAAAGCTCAAGTTGAGCCAAGGTTTGGTTGGTGAATGAGTTAGACATCACAAAAGATGGGTGACCCGTTGCACAACCAAGGTTTACTAAACGTCCTTCAGCTAAAACAATAATGTCCTTGCCTTTCACGTCGTAAAGGTCAACTTGTGGTTTGATTTCCATTTTAGATTGACCATAGTTTGCATTTAACCAAGCCATATCGATTTCGTTGTCGAAGTGACCAATGTTACAAACGATTGTTTTGTCTTTCATGGCTTCAAAATGACGACCTACCACGATGTTTTTGTTTCCGGTTGCGGTAACAATGATATCGGCTAGGTGGATCACTTTATCGAGTGGCTTCACTTCAAAACCATCCATGGCTGCTTGAAGCGCACAAATTGGGTCGATTTCAGTAACGATGACGCGGGCACCTGCACCTTGTAATGAAGCAGCAGATCCTTTACCTACATCTCCGTAACCACAAACGATCGCAACTTTACCGGCCATCATGACATCAGTAGCACGACGAATCGCATCTACCAATGATTCTTTACAACCGTATTTGTTGTCAAACTTAGATTTCGTGACAGAGTCATTGACGTTGATGGCAGGCATCACAAGGGTGCCATTTTTCTTGCGCTCATACAAGCGGTGAACACCAGTTGTGGTTTCTTCAGAAAGACCTTTGATATCTTTAGTGAGTTCTGGGAAACGGTCAAATACCATGTTGGTGAGGTCTCCACCGTCGTCAAGGATCATATTGAGGGCTTTGCCACCTTCAAATGCGAACAAAGTTTGCTCAATACACCAATCAAATTCTTCTTCGTTCATGCCTTTCCATGCAAATACCGGAATACCAGCTGCTGCGATTGCTGCTGCGGCGTGGTCTTGCGTTGAAAAGATGTTACATGAAGACCAAGTTACTTCAGCACCCAATTCAACCAACGTTTCAATGAGAACAGCTGTTTGAATGGTCATGTGCAAGCATCCGGCAACACGTGCACCTGCAAGTGGTTTGCTGGCTCCGTATTCTTCGCGAAGCGCCATAAGGCCTGGCATTTCAGCTTCAGCTAATTTGATTTCTTTGCGCCCCCAATCTGCGAGGCTGATGTCTTTTACTTTATAATTCATGAGTCTAATTTGCGTTATTCTATTTTGCGTTGCAAAGGTAAGTGCTTTTTTGTTCAAAAGCACTAGAGCTGCTCTCTAATCAATTGGGTTAATCCTTCTACAAAAGCAGGATGTGTATTGGAGCTCGGGACAAGCTGGACTTTTTCGCCACCTTTTTCTTCAAAGATCTCTTGGTATTCGTCGCCAATTTCAATGAGGGTCTCCAGGCAATCTGCTACAAATGCAGGGCTAAATACTAAAAGTTTTTTAGCGCCTTTTTCTGCCCATTCTTCCACAACCTTATCAGAGAAAGGGGTCAGCCATTTTTTATCGAGCCTAGACTGAAAGCAAACGGTGTAATCTTTTTCTGTGAGGCCTAATTCTTTGGCGATAAGCCTGGTGGTTGCATAACTGGTGGCTTTATAGCAGAATTTATTTTTTTCATTGACCTCGAGTTCACAAGGTTGGTCTTCACAAAGATCGGTGCCCTCATAAACTTTGTCTACCTGTCTTTCAGGAAGGCCGTGATAGGAAAATAAAATATGATCGTAATCGGAGAGCTGAAATTTCTTGGCGTTGTCAACTATTGAATGAATATAGCCAGGGTTGTCATAGAATTGGCTGATGATCTTGATTTCAGGAATAACCCACCATTTGCGGATGATATCCATGGCTTTTTCAATGGCTGAACCTGTTGAGGCTGAAGCGTATTGCGGAAACAAAGGCAACAATACAATGCGGTCATAATTGGCCAAGCGCATTTTTTCAAGTACTGAATCTAAGGATGGATTTTTGTAGCGCATCGCCATTTCAATGGTCACATTTTCTCCATCAAAGTTCTTTTGCAAAAGCGCTTGCAAGGCTAGCGTGTGTGTAAGTAACGGCGACTCGCCTTCTCCGAGTTCCCAGAGCTCTTTGTATATTTTAGCAGACTTAGGTGCTCTGAAAGGCACTATGATGCCATTGACTAAAATTTTGCGAATCAAATAAGGGAGGTCAATGACGCGTGGATCGTTGAGGAATTCGGATAGGTAACTGCGGACATCGCTCACACGAGGTGAATCTGGGGTGCCGAGCTGAATTAATAAGACGCCAGTTTTTTTCATAAGTGTTGTTTCTCCAACAAGCTAGGGCTTGCAATGTTCAAAATTACTGCTTTTCTCATGAATAGCTCATCGTTTAGACCTAACTTTGTTGCATGGAGCCTCGTTCATTTTTGCAGCACTTGAACCCCGAAAATTTTGAAAAGCTTGCCCTCGAAACTTTTGAGCGGCAATACAAAAATGTACCTATTTATCGCTCCTATGTTGAGTTACTTGGTACTCCTCGGCCGCAAACGCTGCAAGAAATTCCATTTTTACCCATTTCGTTTTTCAAAACTCATCGGGTCTTGCCGGAAGGTCTTACTGAGCAAAAAACATTTCTTTCTAGCGGGACCACTCTACAACAAAGAAGTCAGCATATCGTCCATGATCTAGCTTGGTACAAAACTTCCTTAATGCTCGGGTTTGAGCGTGAATTTGGCCCCGCTGATCAATTTGTTTTTATAGCGCTTTTGCCATCGTACTTAGAAAACGGAGACTCCAGCCTCATTTATATGGTGGATCAACTGATTGCAGCTAGTCAAAACGAACTTTCGGGTTATTATCTTTCTGAGCTGCAAGAAGTGCAAGAAGTTTATATCGCAGCTAGACAGCAAGGGAAGCGAGCCTTTATTTTTGGTGTGGCTTATGCCTTACTCGATCTTGCCGAATTGGGCTTAAATTTGTCGGAGGCGCTCATACTAGAAACAGGTGGTATGAAAGGCAGACGAAAGGAACTGAGCAAAATCGAGTTGCACGAAGCACTGAAAGTTGGTTTTCATGTTCCCAAGATTTATTCAGAATACGGCATGACTGAACTACTCTCTCAAGCTTATTTCAATCCTGAAACAGCCATTTTCAAAACACAGGCTTGGTGTAAAGTGCTCATTCGCGATGCCTATGATCCTTTTACATATGTTCCCGACGGGCAAAAAGGTGGCATCAACTTTATTGATTTAGCCAATCAGTGGTCTTGCAGTTTTATCCAAACAGATGATTTAGGCCGCATACAAAACGATGGTTTTACCGTAGAAGGAAGACTTGAAGCCACCGATATCAGAGGTTGTAATCTTTTGATTGATTAATCAGTATTCTTCTTAAATTTGAAAATATGAGTATACAAACCATCCTCGCTTTATGTATTATCGGTATTGCAGCGGGAATGTTAAGTGGCTTGGTGGGTATAGGTGGCGGTGTTGTAATTGTGCCCGCATTGGTGTTCATTCTAGGACTCAGTCAGCATCAAGCGCAAGGCACCTCTTTATTCGTTTTGTCATTACCCGTACTCATTTTAGCGGTCTTCAATTATTGGAAAAGTGGCAATGTCAATTGGCGATTTGGATTGCTTATTGGCAGTACATTTATCATTGGTGCATTCATAGGGTCAAAACTGAGTTTAAAACTGCCTGAAGCATGGGTTAAGCTTGTATTCGGACTTTTCATGACCTATGTCTCAATACAATTAATCCTTTCAGGTTTCCAAGGTGTTTTTCAAAATGATAGCAACTGAAATAGAGAATAGCATTGCCCAATTAACCGCTGAGCTACAAGCATGGCGTAGGCACCTGCACATGTATCCGGAGCCTTCTTTTCAAGAATGGAAAACCATGGACTACGTGTGTGAGGTTCTTGAAAATTACGGCATTTCATATCAAAAAGGGGTGGCCGAAACGGGTGTAGTTGCTGTTATTCGTGCAAGTTGGCATGACCAAGATGCAAGTTGTCTTGGTTTGCGCGCCGATCTTGATGCGCTGCCCATTCAGGAGCTCAATGAGGTGCCTTACAAGAGTCAAAACGAAGGTTGGATGCATGCCTGTGGTCATGATGTTCATACTGCTATTTTATTGGGGGCAGCCGTTGTGTTATCTGAACACAAAGAAGCACTGCAACGCCCTATAAAACTTATTTTTCAGCCGGGCGAAGAACAAAGCCCTGGCGGCGCTACTTTAATGCTGAAAGCTGGTGTACTCGAAAATCCGAGCGTTTCCGAATTGGTTGCACTACACGTGTATCCTGAAATGCCAGTAGGCGAGGTAGGGCTCCGAAGTGGACTTTACATGGCTTCTAGCGATGAATTGCATATCGATATTGAAGGTGTTGGCGGACACGGCGCTTTGCCTGCGCGTTTCATCAATCCAATAGATGCTGGTATGGCTTGGATGCAAGCTTGTAAAGCTGAACTCAACCAAAAGTGTCCACCAATGGTGCCGCATGTGCTTACTTTTGGCCGTTTCGAAGCTTTAGGGAGCACCAACGTAGTTGCGGGTACCGCACAAATCAAAGGTACCTTCAGAACAATGGATGAACAATGGCGTGCGCAAGCGCATGAATTGTTGCAAGCGCAAGCCGCAAAAATAAGTGCTGAAACTGGTTCAAAAATCAAATTGCATATCGCTAAGGGTTATCCCTTTCTTAAAAACGATCCTGCTTTAAGCGCTCGTGTAGAAGAAATTTTAATCAATACGCTTGGCGTCAATCAGGTGAAAAGCTTAGACTTGCGAATGACAGCTGAAGACTTTGCGTTCTATAGCCAAGAAAAACCTGTGTGTTTCTTTAGACTGGGTGTCGGTAATCAAGAAAAAGGTATTGTGCACGCGGTACATCATCCGCGCTTTGATATTGACGAACAAGCCCTCGAAATAGGGGTCAAGTGTATGGTTCAAATTGCATTGGCATGAAACCAAAAAGCGTTGGATATTTAGGATTCATTTTTATTGTATTTGTTTGCGCCATTTTACTACAAGGTTGCACCAAGGCAAAAAAAACCACAAAACTTCTACCTGGGTCTTGGGCAGTAAATGTTGTTCGTATTGAAGATGGCGCTGGCTTTTTGTTTTATGATAGCCTTGCTGCAGGTAGCTTTACATTTACTGGTGAGCAACTCAGCGGAAAAAGCAACTATAGCTATGCCTATTTCGGACAAAATATCGTTACAGATTCTGCTGTATTTGAAAACAATAATATTTGGTTAGATAGCAAAGGAGAAGAGCTGTCAATTGCACGCCCTACAGATACACTTCGGGCAAAAATCATCATGCTGACCAACAAAAGCCTGACTTTTGAATTTTACGACGAAATAGCTTTTCGCTTGAAGCGCTTTACTTGTACGCGTCAATAATTATAAAAAGCCTAGTTCGAGTTTCGCTTCTTCACTCATCATGTCTTTGTCCCAGGGTGGATCAAACACAATATTGACCTTTGCCGAATTGACGCCCTCAACACTTGCTACCTTATCTTCTACTTCTTTAGGTAAAGATTCGGCTACAGGGCAGTTTGGTGAAGTGAGTGTCATATCGATGAAAACAGCGTTGTCGTCTTCTATTTTCACTTCATAGATAAGGCCTAGTTCGAAAATATCGACAGGGATTTCAGGGTCATAAATGGTTTTAAGCATTTCTACAATGCGGTCTTCGAGTTCATTCATGGGTTTAACGATTGAAGCGCTTCGGTTTTAATTCTTTTGACCATACTGAGTAAGCCATTGGCTCGGGTAGGTGATAGGTGTTCTGTGAGGCCAATTTCATCGATGAAAAAAGGCTCAGTTTGCAAAATAGTTTGCGGTGTTTCGCCATTGTAAACTTGCAAAAGCATACCAATGATGCCTCTGGTAATGATGGCATCTGCATCAGCTTCAAAAAACATTTTTCCATCTTGAAGTGCGCAAGCAAGCCAAACATTCGATTGACAACCTTCGATGAGTTTGTCTTTGGTTTTGTTGTCTTCAGGTAGACCTTTTACAGCTTTGCCGAGTTCAATGATGTACTCGTATTTATCCATCCAGTCTTCATAGATGCTAAATTCGTCGATGAGGTCTTGTTGTTTTTCTTGGATGGTCATGCGCCAAGGATTTGCATGCTGCGCTCGAGGGCGGCAACAAAAGTATCTATTTCTGCTTTGGTGTTGTAAAAGGCAAAAGAGGCCCTCACAGTACCCGGGATTCCGTAGAAATTCATGAGGGGTTGGGTGCAGTGGTGTCCGGTTCGGACAGCAATGCCTTGTTTGTCTAGTAAAGTGCCGAGATCAAAAGGATGCATGTTGTCAATGGTAAACGAAACTACACTTGTTTTGTTCTTGGCTTCACCGATGATGTGCAAGCCTTCAAAAGTATCAAGAATGCCTTGGGCATATTTGGTGAGTTCGAGTTCGTGGGCTGCGGCGGCCTCTAGATCAAGGCTATTTAAAAAAGAAATGGCACTACCAAGGCCAATGGCACCGGCAATATGTGGTGTACCCGCCTCAAATTTGAGTGGCAAGGTGTTATAAGTGGTGCGCTCAAAGGTGACTTTGGCAATCATGTCGCCACCACCTTGATACGGGGGCATTTTCTCTAGGATTTCCTCTTTTCCGTAAAGAATTCCGATACCTGTTGGGCCAAATACTTTATGACCCGAAAAGACATAGAAATCGCAGTCTAAGGCCTTGACATCAATGGAGAGGTGCTGAATACTTTGTGCACCATCGAGTAGCACTTTGGCGCCGGCCTGATGTGCCTTTTGAATGAGGCTTTGTACCGGATTAATGGTGCCAAGCGTGTTTGATATATGGGTGAGGGCAAAAAGTTTGGTCTTTTCTGAGAGCAAAGCTTCAAAAGCCTCGAGGTCCAGTTCACCTTTTTTACTAATGGGAATGACCTTCAGTACACAGCCTTTGCGCTCGCATAGCAATTGCCACGGCACAATATTGGAGTGGTGTTCCATGGCCGTGATGAGGATTTCATCGCCTGGCTTTAGCAGTTCACCAAAGGAAAAAGCTACTAAATTGATGCCGTCGGTGGTTCCTTTTGTAAAGATGATTTCGTCGGGGCTTTTGGCGCCGATATAGGCTTGAATGGTGCGGCGAGCCTGTTCGTAGGCCGTTGTAGCTTGCTGGCTCAGGTAATGGACACCTCGGTGAATATTGGCGTTTTCTAGCGCATAATATTGCTTGAGGGTATCGAGTACCACTTGCGGTTTTTGTGAAGTTGCCCCGTTGTCTAAATAAATGAGCTGCTTGCCGTAAACTTGTTGACGCAACGCCGGAAATTGGTCGCGGATCGCTTGTACTGAGAAAGGAGAAGCACCCATAATGAATTTTTCACAAAGGTACGCTTTTTGGTTATTTTGAATGGTTCTAAAGAAGCAAAAGATTTGCTTTTTTTATCAGTAGCAACCAATTCAATTATTTGAGCATCCTTTTCACGTATTATTTGGCTTTCAATACCACATATGGTATCAAAATTTCTTCCAAAGAAATGCCGCCGTGTTGGAAGGTCTGACCGTAATAGTTTACAAAATGATTGTAATTGTTAGGGTATACAAAGAAATCTTGTTCTTTAGCGAAAACAAATTCGGCTGACAGCTTGAGTTTAGGTAGCTGCGCTTCTTGTGGATTTTTAATGACAAAAACTTCTTTTTGGTCATAACTGAGGCCTCGGCCAGCCTTATAACGAAGGTTGCTGTTTGTATTGCGCTCGCCAACAATCTTGACAGGCTTGGTCACTTTGATGGTGCCGTGATCCGTCGTTATAATGAGGCGCTGCCCCGCTTCGGCTATTTTTTTTAGAATATCGAGTAGTGGAGAATGCTCTAGCCAACTGGTGGTAATTGAGCGGTATGCGGCTTCGTTATCGGCTAGTTCTCTAATTACTTCCATTTCGGTACGCGCATGTGAAAGCATGTCTACAAAATTGTAAACGATAAAGTTGACGTCGTTGTCTTTCCACTGATGGAACTGATCGGCGAGCTTCTTACCCGCTTCCACATTTGTGATTTTATTATAAGACCACTTGACGTTTTTACCCAAGCGCTTGAGTTGAGCTTCCAGAAAATCTTTTTCATGGAGGTTCTTACCACCTTCGTCGTCTTCGTTCTTCCAGAGTGTCGGGAAGCGGCGTTCAATTTCAGCAGGGAGCAAGCCGGCAAAAAAAGCATTGCGTGCATAATGCGTGGCGGTAGGTAGAATCGAGTATACGATGTCTTCTTCTTCTTTTTGAAAGTAGCGCGCCAAAATACCTTCGATTGTTTTCCATTGGTCATAGCGCAGGTTGTCAATGACCAAAACGGCTAATTTTTCTTTGCCAATTTGTGGTGCAATGCGCTCTTTAATGAGCGTATGAATCATGGAGGGTGCGTCTGGATCACCGCTGACCCAATCTAGATAGTTGTCTTCGATGAAATCGCAGAAGAGTTTATTGGCTTCTTTTTTCTGCATTTCAAATATTTCACGCATACCAGAGTCTTCAATGTTGTCGAGCTGCAGTTCCCAGAACACCAATTTGGCATAGAGTTCTTTCCATTCTTCGGCATCGAGTCTACTAGAGAGTTGCATCCCGAGTTGTCTGAATTCTTGTTGGTAGCTCGCATTGGTTTTCTGAGAAATCAGTTTACTGTGGTCAAGGTTCTTTTTAATACTCAGTAAAATCTGATTGGGGTTGACCGGCTTGATGAGGTAGTCGGCAATTTTTGAACCGATCGCTTCTTCCATGATGTGCTCTTCTTCACTTTTGGTGATCATGACGACCGGAACCAACGCGTTGTGTTCCTTGATTTGCGCTAAGGTTTCTAACCCACTGAGGCCAGGCATATTTTCATCAAGGAAAATGATGTCGTAGTGCTCTTGAAGGGCTTTTTCAATGGCGTCTTGACCGTTTGTAGCGGTATCGACGCGGTACTCTTTGGACTCGAGGAAGAGAATGTGTGGCTTGAGCAATTCGATTTCGTCATCGGCCCAGAGAATTTTACCCTGCATATGTCTTAATTTTTAATAGTTTTGATTAAAATTTAAAGTTAGCAACTTGCCCGCGATACACACCCGTAATAACAAGAAGAAAATCATTAACGACCCAGTTTACGGTTTTATTTCTTTACCCCACGAAATAATTTTCGATATCCTCGAGCATCCTTACTTGCAAAGGCTGCGTCGGATTCAACAATTGGGCTTGAGTCATTTGGTGTATCCTGGTGCCAATCATACGCGTTTTCATCATGTATTGGGGGCCATGCACCTCATGATGCAGGCTGTAGCATGCATCCGAAGAAAAGGTCATGAAATTACAGAAGAGGAAGAACGTGGTGTTTGTCTGGCAATCTTACTTCACGACATCGGTCATGGGCCGTTTAGCCATGCTTTAGAATACGACATCGTTTGCGGCGTGAGTCACGAACAAATTTCGGGCTTCTTTATCGCAGAGCTTTCGGTTGAATACGGCCATGACCTCGAAATTGCCTTGCAAATTTTCAATAATTCTTATGCAAAGCCTTTTTTGCATGAACTCGTGAGCTCGCAACTCGATATGGATCGACTCGATTACCTGAACCGCGATAGCTTTTATTCTGGGGTTTCAGAGGGCGTTATTGGCTCAGAAAGACTCATTGAAATGCTCAATGTCCATGAAGGGCATTTGGTCCTGGAAGAAAAAGGGATTTATTCTGTCGAGAAGTTTATTGTGGCGCGTCGCCTCATGTATTGGCAGGTTTATTTGCACAAAACTGTTGTAGCGGCTGAGTTTATGCTCATTCATGCTTTGCGCCGAGCTAAAGAGTTGGTCAAAGATGGGCAAACACTTTTTGCCAGCCCGTCTTTGCAATTTTTCCTAGAGCAGGACATCACGGCCAAACATTTTGAACAAGACCCGCTGGTCTTGACGCACTTTGCCCAACTCGATGACTACGATATTTGGGGAGCCATAAAAGTTTGGCAGTTTGCTCCGGACTACATTTTGGCAACCCTTTGTTCGGGTTTGGTCAACAGACAGCTTTTCAAAATCGAGATTTCCAAAACGCCATTCAGTACTGAACGCATTCAAAAAGAGCAGCAGCGCATTTTGCAAGAACATCAATTGAGTCCTGAGTTGCTCAATTATTTCATCTATTCGGATATCCTGACCAACAGAGCCTATAACGAACAGAAGCACAATATCAATTTGCTTTTGAAAAACGGCTCCACCATCGAGCTTTCCGAAGCATCAGATAACCTTAATATATCGGCACTTTCTACACCAGTAGAGAAATACTTTTTGTGCTTTCCGAGATAGCGCCTAATTATTTTTTTTCTTCGGACTTGACTTTATCCCAGAACTGATCCATCGTTTGCAAGTCTATAGCTTTAATATCTAGATTCTCTTGAAGAAGCAGTTCTTCCATGCGCTGAAAACGCTTGATGAACTTTTGATTGGTTAAGGCTAAGGCATTTTCTGGCGATATGTTGACGAAACGCGCATAATTGACCAATGAAAACAAGACGTCCCCAAATTCTGCCTCTGCCTGGTCAGAACCTTGCTCAACTTCTGCCTTTAATTCGGCAATTTCTTCTTGAACCTTTGCCCATGCGTCATTAGCGTCTGCGAATTCAAAACCAATACCTTTTACTTTTTCTTGAATGCGAGTAGCTTTAACGAGTGCAGGAAGTGAGGAAGGGACACCCTCAAGAACTGATTTTTTGCCTTCTTTTAATTTGAGTTTTTCCCAATTGGCTTTCACTTCTTCTTCATCTTGTACAACGGTATCTCCGTAAATATGCGGATGTCTGTAGATGAGTTTGTCACAAATTTGATTGAGCACGCTTGTGACATCAAAAAGACCTTGTTCTTGGCCAATTTTACTGTAGAAAACTAAATGCAAGAAGAGGTCGCCGAGTTCGCCTTTTAGGCTTTGGTAGTCTTGGGCGCTAATGGCGTCTGCCATTTCATAGGTTTCTTCAATGGTAAGATTGCGCAGGGTTTCAAAGGTTTGTTTTTGATCCCAGGGGCAGCGTTCGCGCAGTTCATCCATGATATTTAACAAGCGCTCAAAGGCAAGAAGTCTTTCATCCATGTAGCAAAGTTAGCATATGAATTGGGCTTTTCATTAACTTTGGTTATGCGTTCTACACTGATCTTGTTCGTATTATTAGCTCACTGCTTCATTTCATTTGCCCAACCAGGCTTTGAATACCGACAAAAAATAGGTTTCTTAATTGCACACAGAAGCCTCATGGCCCATTTACCGGAGGCGCCTGCCGTTGCTTCAGAGTTCTCCTATGTTTGTCAGACAAAAAATGATAAAGAATGGCATAGCGCCTACAGACAACCGCTTATAGGAGGGACCCTGTTTTTCGGTTCGGTTGGCAACAATCAAATTCTCGGCAGATTCGTTGGGATGTATGGCTTTGTCGAATTACCCATCATCAAAAAGAATAATTACCGCCTCGATTTTCGGTTTGGAACTGGATTAGGCTACACCAACAAGCCTTATGACGCCATCCTGAACCCTGAAAACGTAGCCATTGGTTCTAAGGTAAATGCCATGATGTGCTTTGCGCTCAAACAAAGTTACCGCATCAAAAACTACGGCCTCACTTTCGGTATAGACATGACGCATTTCTCCAATGCGAGCTTTCAAATGCCGAATTTAGGAATCAATGTCCCGTATCTTTCTCTTGGCGTGCAACGCTTCTTTGATGGCAATACAACTACCAAACCCTATTTCAAGCAAAAAGCTGAGCAGCAAAAGTCAGCGCTGAGCTATGGTGCCTCACTCATTTACAGTCAGAAAGAAATGCGTCCGGTTGGGGTAGGCCGTTTTCCTGTTTATGCAGCTAATGTGTTTGCCCGAAAATATTTTGGACCGAAAGCTGGACTCGAGGTTTCTTTAGATATCATTTACAAAATGGGCTTACTGCAGCATCCGAGCTATCCTCAAGCAGCAGGTCTTGATCCACTACAACTTGGGCTTTTTGTAGGATATGTACAGCCCTTCGATAAATTGCACTTTATTTACGGCACTGGTTTTTACCTCAGAGATGTATTGCAACCAGACAACGCTTTTTACATTAGACTTGGAACACGCTATGCTTTCACGCCAAAATTAGAGGGCATGTTTACTTTGAAAACGCATTATGCCAAGGCTGACTACATGGAACTAGGTTTGATGTATCATTTCAATCAATAAGCGGTATTGTAATGAAGAGAATTGGGTTTTTAATGTTACTCATACTGAGCTTATTAAGTTGTAAAAAGCCCTCTGATCGCGCTTGTTGGAAAGGTTCTGGACCTGCGCAAACACTTCAGGTTGCCTTCGATGATTTCCAATACTTACACGTCCATGCAAATATGGAAGTAACGCTCATTCAAGATTCTTTGAATTTTATAGAGTGGGAAGCCAATCAAAATTTAATGAAGTTTTTAAAGGCTGAAAAAGACCTCGATACCTTGGTTTTGCGCAACACGAATCGTTGTCATTTTTTGCGCTATGGTAAAGAAAAGGTAAGTGTAAAGGTTCATTTCACTGAATTAAAGCAACTATTGTTTGAAAACAGCGAACTCGTAAAAACAAATGGCGTTTGGCAGCAAAACGCTTTTGAATTCATCCTCAAAGAAGGAGCTGGCCCAATAGATGTGGAGCTATCCGGTACACGAGCGTTTGTCCGGAATTTATACGGTTGGCAAGCCATGAAGCTCAGCGGAAACTTGAGTTGGGTCTTTGCCGATTTAGATGGTTCCGCGACCTTAGATGCGACAAACCTCTCAATTACTGATTCTTTGTTATTTACAGCTGCCTCGCCAAAATCATCTTACTTTCAAACATCAGGGCTCTTGGTAAAAGCTCAATTACACAGTATCGGTAACCTTTATTTGAAAGGCCTGCCCAGTTTATTACTCAAAAATGAATACAGCGCTGGAAGGGTTGTGGTTCAATAGTGCGCATTTTGGGGATTTGAGGAGATTGATTGAAATGAATAAAAATATGAGTCAGTTTGAACTTAAAATTATGATGAAATGAATTCTATTTTGAAAAAGCACACCTTTCTTTTATCTAAATCTAATTTATATCCATTAATCATATCGTTGTTCAGTGCCATCTCTAGCTTTGGGCAATTCTCTATTCACGGTACATATGATTCTTACTTTGCGAATAGCTTTTACGACAAAGACTCTCTTTCATTTTTGGTTTCGCACGCAGCTGTAAATCAAATGGATCTCAATTTGTTTGAGCTTGAATTTAGACAGGAGTACAAGCATTTGACGCTTCATTTTGCGCCGGCTATGGGATCTTACATGCGCCGCAATTATGCAACCGAAGCTTTTTGGCGCCGCAATGTTTATGAAGCTTATGCAGAACTGAATTTGAAGAAAACCAAAGTAGCTTACGGTAGTTTTAGTTCGCCATACACGCAAGAAACCCCACGAGGTGTTGATCAACTTTTGTACACAAGAAGTTTGTCTGCTGAATATGTCCCTTACTATGTGGCTGGTTTGCGCTGGACGCAACTTTGGTCTGAAAAATTCACTTCGCAATTGTTCCTGACAAATGGTTGGCAAAGACTCAATTTTACGCAGGTGCGCCCGAGCATTGGTGCTTTGTTTCAATGGAAATTTGACACTTGGAACCTCAATTGGAGTCATTTCTATGGCGATGTTGCGCCAATAGGAAAAATCCCCGCGGAGTTGGCCTTGAATCGTTGGCGGTACTTTCAGGAAGTCAATGCAAATTATAAACAGGGGACTTATGAATTTCAAGTGTGTGGGTTTGCAGGGATGCAAAGGCAGCAACAGCAAAATCTTTGGTGGGGTCAAGCGAATTTTCAACTCAGAAAAACTTTTGACCAAGGTTGGTGCATGAATGCCAGGGCTGAGGCGTTTTATGATCCTCATCAGGTAGTGAGTACTTTTGGAGAGACTGTTTTTTCTTCCTTCAGCTTGGGTTATATCAAGCACTGTGGGCCTGTTTTACAATTAGGTCAGGAACTCAGATATTTCATTGGGCAGCAAGAGCAAATACCGCTTTTGTACAGCTTTTTGCGCCTCAAATTTTAGTAAATTTGAAGCTAAATATTGAGCATGAACATCATTTCCTTTAACGTAAACGGCATTCGAGCAGTAGTAGGCAAAACCTTTATTACTGACATGCAAGCGCTTAACCCCGATATCATTTGTCTACAAGAAACCAAAGCCACACCAGAACAGGTGCAAGATGCGGTTTCAAGCTTGAAAGGATATCATGTTTTTGCATCTAGTGCCGAGCGCAAAGGATATTCAGGTACTGCCATCCTTAGTAAAGAAATGCCGCTCAATGTCACTTACGGAATAGGCATTGCAGAACATGATAACGAAGGACGTGTTATTTGCGCTGAATACGATAACTTTTTCTTGATAACCGTTTATGTGCCTAATTCAGGAAGCGAGTTATTGCGTTTGGCCTACCGCCAAACCTGGGATGCCGCCTTCTTGAGCTATCTTAAAAACCTCGAGCAACAAAAGCCGGTTTTGGTCTGCGGAGACTTCAATGTGGCGCATCAGGCCATCGATTTGGCGCGCCCCAAAGAAAATTACAACAAGGCAGCAGGTTATATGCAAGAAGAAATTGACGGCATGAATGCTTATGTCGGCGCAGGACTTATTGATACATTTAGAACCCTCAACCCAGATACTGTCAAATATTCTTGGTGGAGTTACCGCGCAGGTGCCCGTCAAAAAAATGTAGGCTGGCGTATTGATTATTTTTTAGCCAGTGCAGCCTTGCAGCCAGCAATTAAAGAAGCTTATATTTTGAATGATATATTGGGTTCTGACCATTGCCCAGTTGGTGTAGCGCTCTAAATCTTTTTTATGGAGCACTTAAAAGACACCTTTAAACACAAAGGCAGACGCAGGCAACTCATTGAAGAATTAGCGACCATGGGCATCCATGACACCAAGATTCTAGATGCATTCAATGCCATTCCGCGCCATTTCTTCCTAGACCTCGCCTTTGATGAACAGGCTTACACCAATATGGCTTTTCAAATAGGTTCGGGTCAAACGATATCGCATCCGTTTACGGTTGCTTTCCAGACACAATTATTGGAGCTTGAAAAAAGCATGAAGGTCCTAGAAATTGGAACTGGTTCAGGTTTTCAAACCTGTATTTTGTGCCAATTAGGCGCAAGGGTTTATTCCATTGAAAGACACCAGCCCTTGCATGTAGCAGCACGCCGCATACTCGACTTTTTTCGTTTCAATGCAAGCCTATTTTTTGGCGATGGCTACAAGGGCAACAAGGTTTACGCACCCTATGATCGTATTCTTGTCACTTGTGGTGCGCCAGATGTTCCACAAGAATTATTATCTCAACTCAAAGTAGGCGGTATTATGGTCATTCCAGTAGGGGAGGGTGCCGAGCAAAAAATGCTCAAGATCCAAAAAACCACTGAAACCGATATTGATATCACAGAATTTGGTACTTTTAAATTTGTACCTATGTTAGAACGCACAGTCAAATAGCCATGCAAATCTTACTTATCGATGACGAACGCGCTATTCGCAGGGCGCTTAGAGAAATATTAGAATTTGAAAATTGTCAGGTTCAAGAAGCAGAAAGTGGGGTTCAAGCCCTACAGCTCTTAGAGCAAAGCAACTTTGATCTCATTTTCTCTGATATCAAAATGCCCCACATGGATGGCATTGAGCTCCTGGAACAAATTAAAAAGAAGAACCTCGAAACGCCTGTTGTCATGATTTCTGGGCACGGGAACGTAGAAACAGCCGTTGGGGCCATCAAATTAGGGGCTTTTGATTTTATTGAGAAACCCCTAGACCTCAATCGCATACTCGTTTTACTCAGACAAGTCAAAGACCGCAATCATCTGGTTGAACAAACTGTTCAACTCAAACAAGTGGTCAAGAAAATTAAGGGCACTCACATCATTGGGCAAACACCTGCCATCCAAGAAATCACAGCCATGATTGACAAAGTGGCCCCCTCAGATGCACGAGTCTTGATCACCGGGGCGAACGGAACTGGAAAAGAATTGGTGGCGAGGTCTTTACACGAGTTGTCAAATCGCAATAAAGCGCCGTTTATTGAGGTGAATTGTGCTGCTATCCCAGCCGAACTCATTGAAAGCGAATTATTTGGTCATGAAAAGGGCGCCTTTACCTCTGCTGTCAAAGACCGTAAAGGTAAATTTGAATTGGCCACAGGTGGCACCTTGTTTTTAGATGAAATTGGCGATATGTCCTTAGCTGCACAAGCAAAAGTACTCAGAGCCTTACAAGAAAACCTCATTCAACGCGTGGGTGGTGAAAAAGACATCAAGGTAGATTGCCGTGTTTTAGCAGCCACCAACAAAGACCTTCAGCTCGAAATCAAAGAAGGGCGTTTTCGCGAAGATCTTTTTCACCGCTTGGCCGTGATTTTAATTCATGTGCCTTCACTCAACGAGCGTCGTGAAGATATCCCAATGCTCACAGAACATTTTTTACAGCTCATTTGCCAAGATCACGGCATTCCGAAAAAATCCATTGACGCAGCAGCCATTGAAGCACTACAGGCCTTGAACTGGACCGGCAACATCCGTGAATTGCGCAACATCATTGAGCGTTTAGTCATCCTCAGCGACCAAACCATCACGAGCTCAGACGTCAAGCGTTATGCAAATCCAAGCCATTAATTACTTAAATTCACACAAAATAAGTTTATGAAAGTTTCTATTAAATCACTGCTTCCTCACCTGATTGCAGTCTTGATGTTCGTCATTTTACCTTCCATTTATTTCTCGCCTTTGTATAACGGCTACACGCTTAAACAAGGCGATATCAGACAATTTCAAGGGATGTCCAAAGAAATTTTTGATTACAAACTTTCCCACAACGGTGAGCAAACCATGTGGACAAACGCCATGTTTGGCGGGATGCCTAGCTACCAAATCTCCGTGACCCAAGATTCCAATTTACTCACCACCCTTGATCAAGTGATTAAATTAGGCTTACCGCGTCCGGTAGGTATTCTCTTTATCATTATGCTCGGTTTTTACATCCTTGGGCTCTGCTTGCGCATCAACCCATGGTTGTCTATGATTGGTGCTGTAGCTTATGGTTTCTCAACCATCAACATTCTTTATCTTGGTGCAGGCCACATGTCTAAAGTCAATGCCATTGCTTACATGGCACCAGCACTTGGTGGTCTCATCTTGGCGTTTAGAGGTCGCTGGCTCTTGGGAGCTGGTCTTTTTGCTCTTTTTATGGGGCTCAACATCAGTGCCAACCACCTCCAAATGACTTATTATTTAGCATTTATTGTAGTGGCTGTTGCCCTCACAGAAGTCATACGAATTGTGCTAGCTAAAGACTTAAAGTATTTAACTCGTGCTATTCCTGCTTTGGCTTTGGCGAGTGTTTTGGCACTCTTGGCAAATGCCAGTCTTTTATTGCCAACGCTTGAATATAGCAAATACACCACACGTGGTACCTCTGAACTCAGTATCAAGCCAAAAGCCGCAAGTCAAAGTATGGAAAAAGAAGGGCTTGCTTCTTCTTACATTCTCGAATATAACTACGGTGAAAACGAATTATTATCGATCTATGCACCGAATGCCAAAGGCGGTAAAAATGACTACATCGCCAATAATCCTGAAGCGCTCGCTGAAGTAGACTACAACTATTCAGAACAAGTAGGCCAAATGGATCAATACTGGGGTGGTCAACGCATGAGTGGCGGCGCCTTTTATTTTGGTGTTGTCATGCTGGTTCTTTTTGTATTTGGGCTTATTTTCTTGAAAGATGCGCTCCGTTGGCCGTTCTTGGTGTTGTCCATATTGGTCATCTTCTTGGCCTCCAATCAAATGAACTTCTTCAATGAGTTCTTCATCAACGATTTTCCGATGTATAACAAGTTCCGCGATTCCAAAATGATGTTGGTGCTCATGCAAATCATGGTCCCTGCGCTTGGTTTGCTCTTCTTGGACCGCATGATAAAAAATGAAGGCATTCTCGGACAAAAGAAACACTGGTTTATCGGAATGGGAGCTGTGGCTTTGCTCGGCTTCATTCTCATGACTTCACCGTCTCTTTCTGGAGATTTTTTAAGCAAGCAAGAAGTCAAACAATTTGCAGAAGCGAGCAAACAAGCCAAAGACGCTTCTCAAATTACCTACTACCAGGGCTTGCGTCAGGCGCTCATCGATACCCGAATAGGCATCTATAAAGCAGATATGCAGCGCTCTTTCTTCTTGGTCATTTTGGCTTTAGGTGTAATATTCGTTTTAATCCGCACACAAATCAATCGATTTATGCTCATTGGAGTAACCGGCGTATTGGTATTGGCTGATCAAATGAGTGTGGCTAAGCGCTACCTCAATAACGATGATTCCACAGGTTCGTACGCCTCGTATCAAACAATAGACGAAGCCAGTGCGCCGTATCAAGTTTCAGCGGCGGATATCAGTATCTTGAACCGTGAGAAGGCACCTGTTGCCCTTGCCAATCAGTTAAAGGAGAGCTACTCTGATTTCGAATATTACAAAAACCTGACAGATCAACAAACCCTAGACTACTACGCTGCTTTTGGCGCACTTAATTTATTTTCAAATTACCGTGTTCTGAATGTCAATGGAACCATGGCTGAAACCAATACCAGTTTCTTCCACAAAAGTTTAGGTGGGTATCATGGTGCCAAACTGAAGCGCTACCAAGAGTTTGTAGATTTTCATTTCCCTGACGCGGTTGGCGGGCTCAATGCAGCAGTCAATGCCGCAAAAAATGAAAAGTTCAGAACCCTTGCCTTACCTGCCGACATGACCCAAGAGCAAGCTCAGAAAATTTTTGACACCCTAAGTGTCAGTGCATTTAACTTATCTGGTGCTGCTGAATATTTTAATATGCTCAATGCCAAGTACATCATCTTGAATCCGAACCAGGCTGCTGTAGAAAATAAAACAGCAAATGGCCCGGCGTGGTTTGTGAGCAATGTTAAAATGGCAACAGATGCCAATCAAGAAATGTTATTCAGCAACGGTGAAAAATTGGGTTCAAGCAAGACCAATGCGGTGGTGCATACTGAATTCAAAAGTCAACTCAATGGTATCGGAAAAGACAGCACCGCTCAAATTCTACTGATGGCTTATAATCCATCCAATATGCAGTACAAATCGGTTTCAAAAACCAAGCAATTAGCAGTATTTAGTGAAATTTATTATCCGGCTGGATGGAACTGTTACATTGACGGAAAAGCTACTGAAGCGCTCCGTGCCAATTATATTTTGCGAGGGGTTGTTGTGCCAGCTGGATCTCACAAAATAGAATGGAAATTTGAACCTGTGAGTGTGAACCGCGGTAATAACCTCGCCATGTTCGGATCAAGTATCTTGTTGTTAGGTTTCCTGTTTTCCTTGTACTGTAGTCTCAGAAAAACGAATTGATTTGATCAAGGGCACGCACGCCAAATTGGGTGTTGTGCCATGCCGTTTTGACTTTTCCGTTTGCCACCAAAAAGTAGCTCGGAAACTCTCCTTGCGCCATCAGCATGCATAACATGCTATTTTGTGCCATCTTGACATCTATGGTTGAAGGAAGTCGTTTTCTGAAGTACAGATAACCTTCCTGATCCTCGGAGGCTAATAAATATTGAATCTTTATTTTGGGGTTGAGCCCAACCATTTTTTTACTGAGCGCGATGGTCTCTATGCAATAGGGGCAACCGGGTAGAATCACAAGCACCAATGTTTTTGCTGCTGGTAAGGGCATTCCTGCTTGTAGTGGTTTAAAAGTTTTGTCTTGTAGGTCGGCCTCATAAATTGGGTAAAAAGTAAAATAGGTCAAGAAAGGCAGGCAAAAACCTAAGGCCATCAAACTCAGTTTCAGCCAAGCCTTGATTCGCAATTTCGAAAAGAGCCTAAAAACAAAATAACCCAACACCAAAGTCAAGACATACGGCGTAAACTTAGCCGCCGTCCAGGAAAAGCCTACTTGGAGTAAAAAACTTTCAAGGGAGTTGTACATCGACGTTCAGCTTTATTTAGAGATATAGTGGCTAACCCAATTTAATTTCTCATCAGGAACCAGTAAGTAATTGACGTGCGTTTCGTGTTTCCCAAGTTCTTTTAAATTGATTGATTTTAACTTTGGGCGCTCCAATCTCAAAAAATGATAAGCTGACCAACCCGATAACAGCGTTTGAATTTCATCGGCAATTTCTGGATAAATTTCAATCATGATCAGGGGGCGGTTGGCTGCTAAAATTTCTTGACTATCAGCGATAATCAATTGTTCGGTGTGCTCCGTATCGAGTTTGAGTAAATCGAATTGCTCAAGCTGTTGCTGTGCTAAAAAACTACCTAGACGACGCACATTGACGTTATAGGCTTTGCTTTTGGAACGGCCGTGTTCGGCCTGAAGGCTACTTGAGCCATTGAGGTTCTGCTTCAGCCAAGGAAATTTAGGGTGTGCCGCTTCGTGAAACTCAAGTTGTGAATCTTGATTACTCATGGCGAGTTCGTGCACTTGAACTTGCTTGCCAATTTGATTGCCCCCGATGTTCTTTCTTAAAAAATTTACCGCTCCTAAACCTGGTTCAAATGCATGTACCTTGATTTGTGGATTGTATTTGGCGGCAAGAACGCTATATAAACCAATATTAGCGCCAACATCTAAAAAACAACGCGCATTTTGGGCCAAATCTTTGAACAACCAATTGTATTCATAGGCTTCAAAACCTTCATAGAACATGTATTTAGTTACAAAGCAAGTCTGATTGGTTTGCAAGGAGAATTGAATGTCCTTCGTTTGAAAGTTTAGTTTTCCACTCACAGAAAGCAATTCTTTCTTGCGCAAATCATAGTTTAACTTAGCAACTGGGCGAAGCAACTGATTGATGATGGGGTGATAAATCAGGCGAAGTAACATGTTCATTGGTCCTCAAAAGCCCAAAGTTATTACTTTTGAGCAATAGAAATTAACAAAAGCCTAGGATGCCTCAGTCAAAAAATCGAATCTGCTATTTTTATCCACATGCATCCACGTTTATTGTCCGTGATTTAGAATTGCTTGCCAATGCATATGAAGTCACTGCATATGAATTCAAGATTCGTAGTAAAGTCAAGTTGCCGCTAGAGTTTGTAAAGCAGTTCTTCTATATCTTATTTCAAACCAGAAATGCTTTTTTTGTTTGTCATTTTGCAGGTTATGCCTCTTTATTGCCAGTCCTGCTAGGTCGTTTACTTAGTAAAAAAGTTTTCGTGATTGTAGCCGGGAATGACGGCTCTAAATTCCCTGATTTTAAATACGGGAATTACACCAAGCGCTTATTGGCATGGGCTACACGTACTTCTTTAAGGTACTGTACGCATATTATGCCTGTTGCACAAGGCTTGGCCTACCAAGATTACAGTTATTATCCGGGTGGCGCACCAGCTCAAGGTTTTCAGTATTTTGCACCTAAAACCAAAAGCGTTCCTTATACGGTCATTCCTTATGGTTTCAATACGGCACAATTTCAATATGGGGAAGCGCAGCGCCCAACTCATACCTTTATCACAATAGGTAATTTAAAAGATCCATATTGTTATTTTAGAAAAGGATTTGATTTGATTTTGGAACTTGCCGAGCGCCAGCCAACCTGGCATTTTACAATTATAGGCTGGGAGCCAAACGGACAAAAAGTGCCAAGTAATGTCGAGCTGGTCGCCTTTTCACCAATTTCAGTTGTTATTGAATACTTGCAAAAACATCGATACTACTTTCAGCTATCGGTCATGGAAGGATTTCCCAATGCATTAGGGGAGGCCATGGCTTGCGGTTGTGTTCCAATAGGTAGCAATGTGTCTGGTATTCCAGAACTTATTGGCGATACAGGTCTTATTTTGAGTGAGAAAAATGTGCTTTATTTAGAGCGTAGCATTGAGCTTTTACTTCAGCAAGATTTTTCAGCGGCAAGTATGAAAGCTAGAAATCGAATTGAAACATACTTTCTTCCCGAGCACCGTTTGTCAAAAATGAAAGCAGTATTTGCGCAATATGCTTGCTAGCTTACTTCGTGAGCTGTGATAAAAGCCCATGCATCTCCTTTGCCAATTCTTTTCTAGAGTAGGGCTTTAGGGTATCTTTTCTACTGATTTGTTGGGAAGTGAGTTCGATAACCGCTGGCCAAGGTACGTCGGTATCGAAGTTGATGACCATTGTACCTGCTTGTTTGGAAAGAATGGCTGCGGCATCGCCGTCATGGGGGCCAATGGCCAGAATGGCTTGCTCGCTGGCCAAGTATTCAAAGAGTTTACCGGTCACTATACCTTTCTGACTCTTGACATTATTGAGTGGTAATAACAGCAAGCTGCAAGATGAAAGTTCTTTGAGCACCTGTTCGTGAGGCACAAAGTTTTCAAAATGTGTGTAGGGCAAAAGTCCATTGGCTTGTAGGTCTTCTTGAACACAGGCATCTAGGGCGCCAATGAGTCGGATTTTGAGCTTTTGAGCAAAATCAGGGTTTTCTTGAACGTAAACGCCTAGGCTCCTCCAAAGTGCACCTGGATTTCGGTCTTTATTGATAGAGCCTGTGTGTAAGATGGTGAAATGCGAATCAGTTTGCTTTTCGAAATGCTGAAAATCTTCGGGTGCAAAGCCGTTGGAAATGAGTTGAGGCACACGGCCAGCTAAGTGCGTCATTTGCGTTTGCATGTCGCGGCTGACAACAACGAGTGCATCGGCTTGCTTCAAAACGCTTTGTTCTAATTTTTGGTGCCAACGAAGCCCCCAACTTGTGAGTGGCAGTTGCTCAAACCAATCGATTTGAGTCCAGGGGTCCCGAAAATCGGCAATCCAGGGTAGGTTCGTTTTGGCTTTGAGGTTTTTGGCAATGAGGTGTAAAGAGTGGGGAGGTCCTGTAGAAATAATGGCCTCCACCTTTTGTTCTTTTAAAAACTTAAGGAGAAACTTGGTAGATGGCCTGATCCAGGCCATTTTAGCATCTGGTATAAATAGATTGGCACGCAGCCACATCGACAAGCGTTTGGTAAGACCTGGCTTTTTGCCGCCTTTTTCTTGCAAAAAACCGGTGTGCAGTTGCTTACCTTTATTGCCTGTAAACTTGAGGTAAAGCTGGGTAGGTTCCCAAATTTCAGTCTGGATGACTTGAATATCTTTGGGTACAAAAGCTAACAAACTTTCATCCTGAACAGGTGCTTCAGGATTACTGGGTGTATAAATAATTGGATCCCAACCAAGCTCATGAAGGTAGCGCGTAAAATGCAACCAACGCTGAACACCTGTACCTCCACTTGGGGGCCAGTAATAGGTCAAGATCAGTACTTTTTTACGCTCAGTCAAGTTTTGATTTTAGGTGTCCGAGTGCCGTTTGAAGCCCTGCGGCGTTTTTACCACCTGCAGTTGCAAAAGCTGCTTGCCCACCGCCTCCGCCTTGAATATGACCAGAGATTTCTTTGATCCATTGGTTGGCTTGCCAGTTGTTTTGGCTAGCTAAGGCTTCATTCAGTATGATGGTAATGCCGCATTTGTCCGCTTCTTTGTGGCCAATGACTCCTACAAAAGCGTCGAATTCTTGGCGCAATTGAAATAAGATATCTTTAGCAGTTGCGGCGTCAGTATTGAGTTCTTTGAACAAGACATGCATGCCGTTGTGTGCAGTAACTTCAGCTTTGAGTTCGTTTTTGAGCTGTTGGGCTTGCATTTTGGCAAAGCGTTCAAGTTCTTTTTGTAGGCTGATGTTTTTGTGTTGCAATTCTTCAATAGCCTTGACTAAATCTTTAGGTTTTTTGAGCAAAGCATCGATTTGTTCGAGTTGCGCCGCTTTTTCTTTAAAGTAAGTCATGGCAGCAGTACCTGTGATCGCTTCAATGCGTCGGATACCCGCAGCAACAGCGCTTTCAGCTGTGATTTTGACAACTCCGATTTGTCCGGTGTTTGGCACATGAATACCGCCACATAATTCAACAGAGGCACCAAATTCAATGACGCGCACTTTGTCGCCATACTTTTCACCAAAAAGGGCCATGGCACCTTTGGCTTTTGCGGCTTCGATGTCTAGGGCGCGGTTTTCTTCAAGGGCAATGTTGGCTTGAATAGCTGCATTGATTTGCGCTTCAATTTGTGCGAGTTCTTCATCGGTGACTTTTGAAAAGTGCGAGAAGTCAAAGCGCAGGCCTTTTTCTGTGACTAAAGAGCCTTTTTGCTCAACGTGTGTCCCGAGGATACTGCGTAAAGCATGGTGCAGTAAGTGTGTTGCACTGTGGTTTTTAGCAGTAGCTGCTTGCTTCGCTGCATCAACTTGTGCGGTGAAAGTGGCGCTCAGGTCTTTAGGCAATTCTGAACATAAGTGAACGATGAGGTTGTTCTCTTTTTTGGTATCAAAAATGCGCACTTGCTCATTGCTAGAGCTAAGCGTGCCGCTATCGCCAATTTGGCCGCCTCCTTCTGCGTAGAATGGCGTTTGATCGAGAACTAATTGGTAAAACACTTTGCCTTTTTGGCTCACTTTGCGGTGCTTGATGATCTGAACCGGCGCGCTCAGTTGGTCATAGCCAATAAAGGTGGTGTTGCAATCCGGGTGCACTTGCATCCAGTCGTCGGTTTCTAAAGAAGTAGCCGCACGCGACCTTTCTTTTTGGATATCGAGTTCTTGGGCAAAGCCCGCTTCGTCAATAGACAGCTCGTTTTCACGGGCAATTAAAGAAGTGAGGTCTAATGGGAATCCATAGGTGTCATAAAGTTCAAAAGCTGCTGCGCCAGAAATTTGCTGCTGACCACTGGCTTTTACTTGTGTAATGAGGTCTTCGATGCGTTTGATACCGAGCTCAAGTGTCCTGAAGAAACTCAATTCTTCTTCCTTAATGACTTTATAAATCAGTTCTTTTTGTGAAAGTAATTCGGAATAAGGCGCGCCCATTTGAGCACCAAGAACTAAAGATAGTTCGCATAAGAACGGTTCTTTGAGGCCCAAAGTTTGGTAGCCATAACGAACAGCTCTGCGCAAAATTCTGCGAATGACATAGCCTGCACCGTTGTTAGCAGGAAGTTGACCATCGGCAATTGAAAAAGCAATGGCTCTGATGTGATCCGCAATAACGCGTAAGGCGATATCCGTGGTTTCGTGTTGGCCGTATGAAACACCTGATACTTTAACAACAGACTGAATGAGCGCCTGAAAAAGATCGGTGTCGTAGTTACTTTGTTTGTCTTGAAGGGCCATGGCAAGGCGTTCTAGACCCATGCCGGTGTCAACGTGCTTCGCAGGAAGAGGTTCTAAAGAGCCGTCAGCCTTGCGATTAAATTCCATGAATACGTTGTTCCAGATTTCAATGACCTGCGGATGGTCTTGGTTGACCAGCGTTTTACCAGCGGTTTGCAGACGTTCTGCTTCAGAGCGGAGGTCAACATGAATTTCAGTACACGGACCACAAGGCCCGGTGTCACCCATTTCCCAGAAGTTGTCTTTTTTGGAAGCCATAATAATGCGCTCCTCTGCAATCCATTTTTTCCAGATGTTGATGCTTTCGGTATCTTGCGGAACGCCGTCTTTTTGGTCGCCTTCAAAAACGGTGACATACAAGCGGTCCACCGGAATTTGATACACTTTTGTGAGTAATTCCCAGGCCCAACCAATAGCTTCTTCTTTGAAGTAGTCACCGAAAGACCAATTACCAAGCATTTCAAACATGGTGTGGTGGTAGGTATCAACGCCTACTTCTTCTAAGTCGTTGTGCTTTCCAGAAACGCGCAAGCATTTTTGAGAGTTTGCTACGCGTCTTTGCTGCGGTGTTTGATAGCCCAAAAAGAAATCTTTGAACTGGTTCATACCGGCATTGGTAAACATTAGGGTAGGGTCATTCTTGACCACCATTGGGGCGGATGAAACAATTTGGTGTCCTTTACTTTCGAAAAAGTCGAAAAATTGTTGTCTTATTTCTGAAACGGTCATGTGTTTTTTCTGAAGCCACAAAGTTAGGAATTTGCTGCGAGCTTCTTGTATCTTTGTGCAAATCAGTATCGCTCATGGACTTCATTTCTTCTGAATTACAAAATTATATCGGTAACCACAGTTCTGATACCTCAGCATTGCTTGCAAAAATAGACCGCGAAACACACCTAGAAGTGTTGCAGCCACGCATGCTCAGTGGTCATTTTCAGGGGCGTGTATTAAGTATGCTCAGTCATTTGTTGAAGCCCAATGCCATCTTAGAAATTGGCACCTACACAGGTTATTCAGCGCTCTGTTTGGCTGAAGGATTAACACCAAAGGGCAAACTCATTACCATAGATATCAATGAAGAACTTGAAAAAAGAGTTCGCGCTTACTTTAACAGCTCAAATTATGCTGAGCAAATAGACTACCGCATTGGTAATGCCGCTGAACTCATGTTGCAGCTAGGCTCCACATTTGACTTGATTTTTATAGATGCAGACAAGCAGCAATACCCCACTTATTACGAACAAGCTTTGAAAATCTTGAATCCGGGTGGTTTCATTTTAATAGACAACGTGCTATGGTCGGGTAAAGTGTTAGAAGAAAAGCATCAAGATAAAGATACTGTTTTGCTGCGTGAGCTCAATTTGAAGATCAGTCAAGATGAACGTGTAGAGAAGGTTTTGTTGCCAATTAGAGATGGTTTGTATTTAATCAGGAAATTGTAATTTTTATGAAAATAGAAATTCTTCAAACCGCTGACGGCTCCAACACACTTTATTTGCCTGAGTTAGATGAAACGTATCATTCCAGGCATGGTAGTAGGCAAGAGGCACTGCATGTTTTTATCCAAAATGGTTTGCAATATCTTTTAGAAAAGCATCCTGAGGCAACTGAAATTAAATTGTTAGAAGTAGGTTTTGGAACGGGTTTAAATGCTTTTCTGACGTTTCAGGAAATGGGAAAAATACCCAGTGCATCTCTGCATTATTTAGGTTTTGAAACGCATCCTGTCCCGCAAGAAATATGGCAGCAACTTAATTACGCAACTTCAGCATCAGAAAAGGAGACATATTGCAACTTAATGGAGGTGCCCTATGGTGAAAAAACAAGTATAACTTCCTTTTTTCAGCTTGAAAAAATTCAAGAACAAATACAACAACTCGCGCTAGAAAATCAAATTGACCTTGTTTATTTTGACGCTTTTGGTCCGAGGGCACAAGCGGAAATGTGGGATAAAACCATTTTCGAAAAACTCTTTAAAGCACTAAAAGTAGGAGGGGTGCTAGTGACTTACTGTGCGATGGGTCAATTCAAACGAGATTTAAAAAGCATTGGCTTTAATGTGGAAGCCATTCCGGGCCCTCCTGGAAAGCGCGAAATGACCCGAGCTACAAAAGCTTAACAAAAAATTTACATTGAAATACTTGCACATTCAAAATGTGTCCGTAAATTTGCACCAGAATTACAGTTCATAGTTGTAGTTTTAGTTTTATAGTTTTAGCATGGTTTAGCAGAAAGAGGAACAAATACAGTTTGTTCCTCTTTTTGTTTTTAGGTGTTTTAGTCTTGTTTCAACAACATCCGCACCTCATTCAACATCAAGGCTGTAGCGCCCCAAACTACTTTTTTATTTAAAACAAAACAAGGGTGATCTTTGAGTTTTACTTCGCTAGGAAGATTGATGTCTCGAAATTCAATGGTTGTGTCTTCAAGTAAAAGCGGGATCGCAATGCTTTCTACATTGGCGACTTCGCGTTCATTGATGCGTATTGTTGGTTTCTTTTCATGGAAAAATACATAAGGGCTCACAACAAAATCTGAAACTGGTATCCAAACTTCTGTAAGTTGTTTAATGAGTTCACCACTTTTGCGATGGATTCCCAATTCTTCTTCGCTTTCGCGTCGTGCAGTAAATTCTAGATCTGAATCTGAAGGGTCTTGCTTTCCGCCAGGAAAAGCCATTTGGCCGCTGTGTTGAC
>JACCDG010191624.1_pt1 | contig 32400 bp, 30 predicted proteins | sample 7442471 | NCBI WGS metagenome assembly JACCDG01 (sample SAMN15323444, study PRJNA562643) | freshwater metagenome | isolation source: river surface water | place: USA:Blue River Watershed | collected 2017-08-17 | reverse complement strand
TAGCCAATTCAATTTATAGACATAAGGAACAGTTGATATGAAAAAAATTATCGCTATTACCGCCGCAACTCTCGCAATCGCAGGTTGTTCAAACATGAGCAACACAGAACAACGTACTTTGTCGGGCGCTAGTATTGGTGCTGCAGCTGGTGCAGTTGGCACTGCTATTTTCCACGGCAACCCAATTTGGGGTGCAGTCGGTGGCGCAGCAGTTGGTGCAGCTTCTGGTTACGTATACGATGCCTACAAAAAAGAGCAGGCCTCTGAGTACAACTCTGGCTACAACGCAGGAAAAAATAATCAGCCTGCCAAAGCCCCTCAGTAAAACTGAGTTGCAAAAACAAAAAACCCGACCTGCGTCATGCAAGTCGGGTTTTTCTTTAAGAGTTCAGCAGGTTAAGAAAGTAAGAGCTGATTAATGCGCTTTACATAAGCAGCAGGATCATTCAACTGACCACCCTCAGCCAAGAGAGCTTGATCAAACAAGACTTGAGTCCATTCATCAAAATGTTGGTCGTTTGATTTCAGCTTAAGCAGCAAAGGATGCTCTGGATTAATCTCCAGAATAGGTTTGGTATCTGGTGCTTGCTGGCCTGCAGCCTTGAGCATGCGCAATAGATTTCCAGAAAGCTCATTCTCATCAGAGACCAAACATGCTGGAGAATCAGTCAAGCGGAATGTCACACGGACATCCTTCACCCGGTCTTCTAATGCCGCCTTCATGCGATCCAGCAAATCCTTGAAATTTTTCTCAGTTTCTTCGTGCTCCTTCTTTTCTTTCTCATCGCTGAGATTGCCAAGATCAAGACCACCCTTTGCTACTGAGGTCATTTGCTTGCCATCAAATTCAGTAAAGAAAGACAGCATCCACTCATCCACTCGATCGGATAGCAATAGGACCTCAACACCTTTCTTACGGAAGATTTCAAGATGCGGGCTATTTTTAGCAGCGTTAAAAGTATCACCAGTGACGTAATAAATCTTGTCCTGACCCTCTTTCATACGGGAGATATATTCAGCCAAAGAAACAGTTTGATCTACGGAGTCGGAATGCGTACTTGCAAAACGCAAGAGCTTTAAGATGCGCTCTTGATTTGGCTGGTCCTCGCCAACGCCCTCTTTAAGCACTTGCCCAAACTGAGTCCAGAAGGTGCGATATTTTTCTTTCTTTGCCGCATCATCGCTATTTGCTAGATCCTCCAGCATGCTCAGTACACGCTTAGTAGAACTCTCTCGAATAATTTTGACATCACGGGACTCCTGCAGGATTTCACGTGAGACATTTAAGGGGAGATCTGTTGAATCAATCACACCAGTGACAAAACGTAAGTACATCGGCATCAATTGCTCAGCATCATCCATGATGAATACCCGCTTCACATACAACTTGATACCGCCACGCTTATTACGATCCCACAAATCAAAAGGCGCACGTCCAGGCACATACAGCAACTGTGTAAATTCACTGCGGCCTTCAACCCTGTTCAAGGAATAGCACAAGGGATTTTCATAATCATGTGATAAGTGCTTGTAGAACTCGTCGTACTGCTCTTCAGTGATTTCAGATTTAGATCGAGCCCATAAAGCGCTGGACTGATTAATACTCTCAAGCTCGTCCTTAATGACTTGCTCTTTTTTATCTGCATCCCACTCTTCTTTATTCATCTGAATTGGTAAAGAGATGTGATCAGAATATTTACGAATGATCGATTTCAACTTATGGGTGGAGAGGAAATCATCCTCTCCTTCGCGCAAATGCATTGTGATCGACGTTCCGCGCTGTGGGCGATCAATGCTCTCCACTGTAAATTCGCCTGAGCCATCAGACTCCCAGCGGACGCCATCGGTCGCCGGCAAGCCTGCTCGCCGTGTCTCAACAGTAATACGGTCAGCCACAATAAAGGCTGAATAGAAACCCACACCAAACTGACCAATTAATGCAGCATCCTTTTGTTGATCGCCAGAGAGCTTGGAGAAAAATTCCTTCGTGCCAGAGCGGGCGATGGTTCCCAAATTGGAAATGACTTCGTCACGGCTCATACCTATACCGTTATCCGAAATAGTGACGGTTCTAGCGGCTTTATCAAAACTCACTTTGATCTTCAGATCAGGATCATCACCATACCAATCAGGATGCTCGATTCCCTCAAAGCGGAGCTTGTCTGAAGCGTCAGATGCATTAGAGATCAACTCACGGAGAAAGATTTCCTTGTTGGAATACAAGGAATGAATCATCAGTTGTAAAAGTTGCTTTACCTCGGCCTGAAAACCTAAGGTTTCTTTACTAGCTACAGTCATGCGTATTCCCTCTTCCCTCTTAATTAATGAACATAACCCCCTGTAAATGGGGGTCATCTAATACATTTCAAGATCTACTAAACCAGAAATTTAGCCCGGATGTGGCTTTGAATGCTTCTCCGCTACAGGCAAATCAGCCTTTTTCCAGGCACTAAAGCCGCCCTCAAGATGGCAAACTCCAGGGACACCCATTTTTTGAAGGGTTTCTGTTGCCAGGGCCGAGCGCCATGCGGATGCGCAATACAGTAGCAAGCGCTTGCCCTCACCAAAAACTGGCTTGTAATACGGGCTATCTGGATCAACCCAAAATTCCAGCATGCCCCGAGGAGCATGAATTGCATTGGGTATCATGCCATCGCGCTCAAGCTCCCTCACATCACGAATGTCCACAAAAACCGTATTTTGATCATCTAGTAGTTGCTGAGCCTGCCCCAATGGAACGGTCTCAATTTGTGCCATCGCGTTTGCAATTAACTCTTGATAACCGAGTTTTAATTTCATCAAAATCTCCAAAATTACTAATACATTTATTTGATCATTCTTAAGAGCGTTTTATCGACTCTGCCCTGATAATATGTACCTATGAACTTTACCCCTACCGAGCTTGGTGCTAGCATTATTTTTGCCATCGCAGTGCTACATACGTTTTGCACTTCCTATTTTGAGGCGCTCGCAAAAAAATCTCCAAGACATGCTGGTTTATGGCACCTCCTTGGCGAAGTAGAAATCGTCTTTGGATTTTGGGCGGCCATCCTCATTATTTTTATGTGGTTTGCAAATGATCTAGCCACAGCAAAAGAGTACGCCAATAAACGCAACTTTACAGAGCCACTATTTGTTTTTGCCATCATGGTTGTCGCTGGTAGCAAACCCATCCTACACTTTGCAACCCAGCTTCTTTATAAGCTCGGCAAAGCAATTCAATTTGTCTTGCGCACCAAGCAAACTCCAACGCTGTATTTTTTAACCCTGAGCATCACGCCATTACTTGGCTCACTCATTACTGAGCCCGCCGCAATGACGCTGGCAGCTTTTTTGTTGCGCGACCTAGTCTATCGCCATAAATGCTCTACCCCACTTTTGTTTGGTACCTTAGGTGTGCTGTTCGTCAATATCTCAATCGGCGGTACGCTCACTAATTTTGCAGCACCACCGGTGTTGATGGTTGCATCCACATGGGGCTGGACTACTGCTTTCATGTTCTCAAACTTTGGCTTTGAGGCAATGATTGCTATTTTTATTAATGCTGGGATCCTCACCTTACTCTTTCATAAGCAACTTATTGAACCTACAAACACAGTGGATCACGTCCGGATTCCGCTAACCATTACAGCAATTCACCTTTTATTTTTGCTGGGTATTGTGGTCTTTGCTCATGATCCAGTCATCTTCATGTGGTTATTACTCTTTTTTATTGGTTACACCACCGCTTATCCAAAACATCAAAACCCACTCATCTTGCGCGAAGCTTTGCTCGTGGGATTCTTCTTAGCTGGACTCGTAGTGCTAGGCGGACTGCAAGGTTGGTGGTTGCAACCAATCCTCGAAACCATGAGTCCCACCGCTGTGTTCTATGGCAGCCTGGCATTAACTGCGATTACTGACAATGCAGCTCTCACCTATTTAGGCTCTTTAGTGCAGGGTACTTCACCAGAGTTCAAGCTGGCCTTAGTTGGTGGTGCAGTGGCAGGTGGTGGCTTAACCGTGATTGCAAACGCCCCCAATCCTGCCGGACTAGCCATTTTGCGTAGTTACTTCCCAAATGCGGTAGTTTCTGCAGGCTTACTGTTTGTAGCCGCCATTCCACCGACGATTGTTGCGATTCTGGCCCTACGTCTTCTCTGAACGTCTTATCCCGTAAAATCTGAGCTTCGCCCCCAGCTATAAACCTGAGAACGGCATATGAAAAAGCTCTATATCAAAACCTTTGGCTGTCAAATGAACGAGTACGACTCGGGCAAGATGGCCGACCTCCTACATGCCGATGAAGGCATGGTCATGACCGATACGCCAGAAGATGCAGATGTGGTTCTGCTCAATACCTGTTCGATTCGTGAAAAGGCCGAAGACAAAGTATTTTCAGACTTAGGGCGCCTGCGCGAGCTTAAGAAAACTAAGCCTAATTTATTAATTGGTGTGGGCGGTTGTGTTGCTAGCCAAGAAGGTCAGCAAATTATTAGTAGGGCGCCATATGTTGATGTTGTATTTGGTCCGCAAACCTTGCATCGCCTATCAGGCCTGATTGCACAACGTCGCGAAACTGGTAGATCTCAGGTAGATATCTCTTTTCCGGAAATAGAAAAGTTTGATCACCTTCCCGCCTCTCGTCAAACTCGTGGCTCAGCTTACGTCTCCATCATGGAAGGCTGCTCAAAGTATTGCAGCTACTGCGTCGTTCCTTACACTCGTGGCGAAGAAGTATCGCGCCCCTTTGATGACGTACTGACTGAGGTAGCCGGTCTTGCAACCCAAGGTGTAAAAGAGATTGTCCTGCTTGGCCAAAACGTGAATGCCTATCTTGGTAAGATGGGTGGTAGTGAAGAGATTGCAGACTTTGCTCTACTCATTGAATACATTGCTGAAATTCCTGGTGTAGAGAGAATTCGTTTTACTACTAGCCACCCAAAAGAATTTACCCAGCGCTTGATTGATGTCTACGCCAAAGTGCCTAAGCTAGTAAGTCATCTCCACTTGCCCGTACAGCATGCTTCGGATTCCGTTTTGTCCGCCATGAAACGCGGCTACACCGCACTAGAATACAAAAGCATTATTCGCAAGATGCGTGCCGTGAGGCCTGACCTGACGCTCTCTAGTGACTTTATTGTGGGCTTTCCTGGCGAGACGGATGAGGATTTTGCAAAACTACTCAAGATGGTTGAAGAGCTCAATTTTGATAATAGCTTTTGCTTTATTTTCAGCGCACGTCCCGGGACGCCTGCTGCTAATTTGAGTGACGACACCCCCTATGAAGTCAAACTCAAACGGCTACAAACATTACTCGCCCTAGTAGAGTCACAAGCAAATCAGATTAGCAAAAATATGTTGGGCAATACTGAGCGAGTACTTGTTGAAGGACTGGCGAAGGATGGCGTGAACCTGCAAGGTCGCGCTGCTAATAATCGTGTCATTCACTTCACTGCGCCAAGTGATGATATCGAATCCCTCGTGGGTCAAATGGTAGACATCCGCATTACCGAAGTGCTCAACTTCACACTCCGAGGCGATCTCATGAGCGAGCTCACCACTACCCATACTCACTGAGATCATGACCAAGCAAGCATCTCCCTCTAAATTAGAGATCGATATTCAATTTGCTAGCGCTGCTATCGAAGAAAAAGTTCTTGCAACTGCATCTCTAGCGACCATTAAGAAATGGGTGAAAGCAGCAGTTCAATTGAATGGTCTCATCACTTTGCGCTTTGTTAACGTAGCGGAAGGTAAAAAACTAAATTTTGCTTTTCGCAATAAAGACTATGCAACTAACGTACTCACGTTTCCATACGAGTTAACCAAAAAGACATTAACGGCTGATATTATTTTTTGTCTTCCCGTGATTCAAAAAGAGGCGTCCGAACAAAATAAGGCTGTGAAGACCCATTTGGCTCACTTGATTATTCATGGCTGTCTACATGCGCAAGGCCTTGATCATGAGAACGATAAAGAGGCAAAGAAAATGGAAGGTAAGGAAATTGCCCTCCTAAAGTCTCTCGGCTTTGCCAATCCCTACGCACCCATTTAAGGCATCTTTGACATCCTCTTCATTGAATTTACACATTTCTACGATATTCTTGCTACATGCCTGACCCCAATAAATCCCTTTTAGAGCGCTTGGCCGATTTTTTAACGCCACAGCCAACCAGCCCAGCAGAGCGTCGTCAAGAACTGATTGATACCCTCAGAGAAGCTCAGACTGAGGGCTTAATTGATGCAGATGCCCTCTCCATGATTGAGGGCGTATTCCAGGTAGGCCAATTGTGTGCACGCGATATTTTGATTCCCAGAGCGCAGATTGACTGGATTGATATCAATCAACCTTTATCGGAAATCATCAAGAGCGTGATTACTGCAGCCCATTCACGCTTCCCAGTATTTGAAGGTAGCCGCGACAATGTCATCGGCACCCTGCTAGCAAAAGATCTATTGCGTCACTCCACTGAAAAAGATTTTCAGGTTCGCGATTGGCTCCGCCCTGCCGTATTTATTCCTGAATCTAAGCGCTTAAGTGTGTTGCTACGTGACTTCAAAGATAACCGCAATCACTTAGCTATTGTTGTAGATGAATACAGCGGCGTCGCAGGCGTGATTACGATTGAGGATGTGCTTGAGCAAATTGTTGGTGATATTGAGGATGAACATGATATTGACGAGGAAGCCGACAACCTCATCTCATTAGACAACGGCGATATTCGCGTTAAAGGCATTACCGAGCTAGAGCAATTTAATGAGACCTTAGGCACCCAATTTGATGTTGAAGGCATTGAAACAGTTGCCGGCTTAGTTATTCAACATCTTGGTAGAGTGCCGAAGATGGGTGAGCTAATTGAAATCGATGGAGTTGAATTTGAGGTTCAGCGCGCCGACCCAAGGCAGATTCATATTCTGCTCGCACGCCAACTCCCGAAGAAGCCTTCCTGAGAATTACTTTGATTGATCTGCAATCAGCAAGGCCTAGGAATAGCATCAACTTATTGGTGCTATTTTTTCTAGGGGTCTTACTGGCTGCTGCTGCAGAGCTTCCTTATGGTGGTTGGATACAAATTCCGATCTTAAGTTTGATTTGGTGGCGGATGACTCAGCAAACAAGTTCATCCATCAAAAATCAATTTTTTGCTGGAATGTCTTTTGGCATAGGCTACTTTGTTCTAGGTTTGTGGTGGATCTACATCAGCCTGCATGACGTAGGTGGAATGCACGCTGTGATTTCTTGCTTGGCTGTTTTTTTACTGGCAGCAGGCATGGCTTTATTTTTCTCAAGCGCCTCCCTCTCCCTCTGCCTTGCTAGGTCTAGATATCTAACAGGTCTGGTACTGGCATCATCTTGGGTGCTCGTTGAATACTTGCGCAGCGTAGTGTTAACTGGCTTTCCTTGGATGGGGTTTGCTGAAGCACAATTCAATGGTCCCTTTGCTCCAGTGGCGCCATTCTTCGGTGGCCTAGCCTGTACTTTTTTAGCCGTATGGATTTCCTGGGAAATTGCTCAGTTAAGGAAAAATTTGCTCTTTAGTGGTGCCTGCATTATTTCTGCCATCGCCCTTTCGCAACTCGCCAGTTTCTGTACTTTCACAAAACCAATTGGTGAGCCACTGAGTGTTCATTTAATTCAAGGTAATTTTGAGCAAAGCCTCAAGTTCGACCCCAAAGCCATTGAAGAACAATTTAGTTTTTATACCAATGCCATTGAGAGCCAAGCAGCTGATCTCATCATCACCCCAGAAACTGCTTACCCTTGGCCACAAAGCAATCTCCCTACCGGCTTGCTAGGATCACTCCAGCAGTTTTCTAACCATACCTCCAGCAATGTCTTGCTTGGCTTGATTGGAGAGACACGTGATTCCACTGGGGTGAAGTACACCAATCGTGCTCTTGGACTTTCTCCCAACGCACCAAGCTATCAATATGACAAATCCCACTTGGTACCCTTTGGTGAATTTATTCCACCTGGCTTTCATTGGTTTGTGAATGCCTTCCATGTCCCCATGAGTGACTTTGCACGCGGCGGATTAGACCAAGCCCCTTTTGGCATTGTTCGCTCTGGCAAGGACACGATTCATGCGGCCATCACGATTTGCTATGAGGATGTCTTTGGTGCGGAATTAGCCTCCCGAATTCATCACAGCACCAAGCCCGTCAACCTGTTGATCAATATGACTAATCTGGCCTGGTTTGGAGATTCTCAAGCGCCAGCACAGCAATTAAGACTATCCCAGCTGCGCTCCTTAGAGACGGGTCTTCCAGCCCTACGCGCCACAAATACGGGCATTACGGCAGCGCTTGGTCCAGACGGGAAAGTTCTCTCCCAGCTAGGCGAATTTACCCAAGGCGTACTCAAGCTCAAGATCCAAGCCTACTCAGGCACAACCCCATACGTACTTTGGGGAAATGCGCCCATTTTGAGCCTTTCTTGCCTCTTGCTCATCCTGGGCCTGATTCGTCAAAAACGAATCTAATCGCTATTTCATAGTTCGCTAGCTTAGCCATGTAAAATCAAAGGCTTAGCCAGGTACATCATGCTTACTTTTCAGCAAATTATTCTCAAACTCCAAGATTACTGGGACCAACAAGGTTGCGCCCTACTGCAACCTATTGACCTTGAGGTCGGTGCCGGTACATCTCATACAGCCACTTTCTTGAGGGCCATTGGTCCCGAGCCATGGAAAGCGGCTTACGTCCAACCCTCGCGTAGACCAAAGGATGGTCGCTATGGTGAAAATCCAAACCGCTTGCAGCACTACTATCAATACCAAGTAGTACTGAAGCCTGCGCCAGAAAATATTCTTGAGCTCTACTTAGGATCGCTTGCTGCACTGGGTCTTGATCTTCAAAAGAACGATGTACGCTTTGTTGAAGATGACTGGGAAAACCCAACTTTGGGTGCTTGGGGTCTAGGCTGGGAAGTCTGGCTGAACGGTATGGAAGTCACTCAGTTCACCTATTTCCAACAAGTTGGTGGCATTGACTGCAAACCTGTTTTAGGTGAAATCACATACGGTATTGAGCGCTTGGCGATGTACATCCAAAATTGCTCCAACGTATATGACCTCGTCTGGGCGGATGGCATTTCTTATGGTGATGTGTATCACCAAAATGAAGTGGAGCAATCTTGCTATAACTTTGAACACTCCAATACCGACCTACTATTTGCAAACTTCACCAACTATGAAAGTGAAGCTAAGCGTTTAATGGAAGTGCCATTGGCCCTACCTGCTTATGAAATGGTACTTAAGGCTGGACATACCTTTAACTTACTTGACGCCCGCGGCGCCATTTCAGTTACCGAGCGTGCAGCCTACATCGGGCGTATCCGCAATCTCTCGCGTGCAGTAGCGCAGGCCTACTTCGAGTCTCGCGAGAAGTTGGGATTCCCGATGTGCCAACGTCAATCCAAAGCCTAATCAGCTCGATCTAATTATGAGTACACCGAATTCCCTCTCTCAGTCAGACAAGCTTCTGATTGAAGTATTTACCGAAGAGCTTCCACCCAAATCACTACGTCGCTTAGGTGATGCTTTTAGTGAGGGCATTTATTCGGCTCTAAAAGCTGCTGGTCTTGTGAGTGAAAACTCTGTTGCCACTGGGTATGCGACACCGCGCCGCCTTGCGGTTCAAATCACAAATGTGTTGGGCCAAGCTCCGGACTATCCAGTCCGTGAAAAATTACTGCCGACCAGCATTGCTTTTGATGCGGACGGTAAGCCTACTGCACCACTACAAAAAAAGTTGGCTTCATTAGGCTACCCTGATATCGAGCTCTCCACCTTAGAAAAAGCAGGCGAAGGCAAAAATGAAGCCTTGTATCTCAATGTCGTTGCCAAAGGGGCGGCACTAGAGCAAACCGCTCAACAAGCACTTGAGCAAACGCTCAGCAAATTACCCATCGCCAAAATGATGCACTATCAAGTGCTCCAAAAAAATGGTGAATTGGCAGACGTTGAGTTTGCACGTCCAGCACACCGCATCATTGCCCTGCATGGCAAACAAGCCCTTAACATCAGCGCACTAGGCATCGATGCAGCAAACCAAACAGAAGGTCACCGCTTTTTAGCTCCAGGCGTCATTACAATTATCTCCGCTGATGAGTATGAATCGGATCTCACCACTAAAGCTAAAGTATTGCCAAGCTTTAACAAGCGCCGTGAATTTATTGAGTCCGCATTATTAAAAGCTGCTGGTGCTGATTTAGTATTGATGCCAGACAGTCTGCTGGACGAAGTAACGGCTTTGGTTGAGTGGCCAGCAATTTATGAATGTCATTTTGATCAAGAGTTCTTAGAGGTTCCACAAGAGTGCTTGATTCTGACCATGCAGACCAACCAGAAGTACTTTGCGCTGACTGATAAACAAGGCAAGTTACGCAATCGATTCTTAATTGTTTCCAATATCGAGACCGATAAACCAGAAGCGATTATTTCGGGTAATGAGCGCGTAGTACGCCCACGCTTATCCGATGCACGCTTCTTCTTCCAGCAAGATCAAAAGCGTCCGCTAGCATCCCGCGTAGCCGATCTTGGAAAAGTGGTTTATCACAATCAGCTCGGCAATCAATTGGATCGCACCAAGCGTGTTCAAGGAATCGCGGTCGGCATTGCCAAAGCCTTGTCAGCCAATGAAGAATTGGCGAGTCGCGCTGCTGAGATTGCTAAAACTGATTTATTAACTGATATGGTTGGCGAATTCCCCGAGCTCCAAGGCATCATGGGTCGCTACTATGCCACGCACGACGGCGAAAATGCTGAAGTAGCGTCTGCTTGTAGCGAGCATTACATGCCTCGCTTTGCTGGTGATGCATTGCCACAGACTCAAACTGGCACCATCTTAGCGATTGCTGATAAGTTAGAAACTCTAGTCGGCATTTGGGGGGTTGGCCTTGCCCCAACTGGCGATAAAGATCCTTATGCCCTCCGTCGTCACGCTCTCGGAATCTGCCGACTCCTGCTAGAGAAGAATCTCAGTCTCAACTTGCCTGATTTAATTGAACTGGCTCGCAAACAATTTCCGCAACAAGATGTTCAAGACAAAGCTCGGGCTAATGATATTTACGCCTTCATTATTGATCGTCTGCGCGCTTACTTGCGCGATCAAGCAGTGGCCGGCAAACCATTTACTACCGAAGAAATTGATGCCGTATTAAGTCAGTCGCCTGCTCAGTTAAATGATTTAATTGATCGCTTAACTGCATTGCGTGAATTTAACGCTTTAGCTGAAGCAGCTCAATTAGCTGCCGCCAATAAGCGTATTAGCAACATTCTGAAAAAGAATGCCACTGCTATTCCTGCAGCTTGCTCAAGCAAGCTCTTGCAAGTTCCCGCTGAAGTCGCATTACATCAGGCGCTTGAGAAAATTACCCCCACACTGACTACTGCTTACGAGCAACGTCAGTTCGTAAGTCTATTGAAAGCTCTCGTAGCCTTAAGTGCTCCAATTGATCAATTCTTTGCCGATGTCATGGTGATGGATCCCAATCCAGAGCTGCGCGATAACCGCCTCGCTCTCCTGCAACAACTTCACCAGAAAATGAATCTCATTGCCGACCTCGGCAAATTAGCATGAGCACCAGCTCTTCTAAACTGATTATTCTTGATCGCGATGGCGTGATCAATGAAGACCGAGATGATTATGTGAAGTCGAGCGATGAGTGGATTCCACTGCCCGGTAGTCTTGAAGCTATCGCACTACTCAATCAAGCGGGCTATCAAATTGCCGTGGCAACCAATCAGTCAGGTTTGGCACGGGGCTATTTCAATATCAAAGAACTCCATGCGATGCATAGCAAGATGGAGAAGCTACTCAAACCCTTGGGCGGTCATATCGATAGCATTTTCTTTTGCCCGCATACCGATGCTAACGCCTGCGATTGCCGCAAACCTTTACCAGGGATGATGAAAGAAATTGCCCTTCGTTACAAGAAGAATCAGAGTGCCACGCCATTATTGGGAGTGCCTATTGTTGGTGATTCCTTACGCGACCTGCAGGCGGGTATTGCTTTAGGTGCTAGCCCCCACTTGGTATTAACCGGTAAAGGGAGGAGAACCTTGGATAAAGGCGGCCTCCCGGAGGGAACGCAGATTCATGCGGATTTGATGGCGTTTGCGAATGCACTTTTACAAGATAAGGTTTAATGCAAATATGACTTTTATTCGCTCAGCCCTGTTTACGCTCTTTTTGCTGATATTCACCCCAATCTGGTCGGTGCTTTGTATCCTCGTTTTTCCATTCCTCAATCCTGAGAATCGCTATCGCTTTATCGGACTCTGGAACAAGGTCGTTATCTGGATCTTGCAGCCTCTCTGCGGTATTCGTTATGAGATTCGCGGTATGGAAAACATGATGGCGGTTTTAGATAAGCCTGTAGTCGTGCTGAGCAAGCATCAATCTGCATACGAAACTATTTTTTATATTGCTTTGCTACCCAAGCAAGTCTGCTTCGTTTTCAAAAGAGAATTGCTTTGGATCCCCTTCTTTGGCTGGGCTTTGGCTTTACTCAAAATGATTCATATCAATCGCAATAGTAAAGAAACTGCCGCCCTCTCCGTGGTCGGCCAAGGAAAAAAACGCTTAAGTGAAGGTAAGTGGATTCTGCTATTTCCGGAAGGAACCAGAACACCTACTGGCTCCCACAAACCCTATAGCAAGGGTGGCGCAAGGCTAGCAAGTGCTACCGAGGCGCTAGTGATTCCAATTGCCCACAATGCAGGTCGTTGCTGGCCTAAAAACAGTTTTCTAAAGCAACCTGGAACAGTGATCTTCTCGATTGGACCTGCAATCACCTCCGCTGGAAAAACTGGCGGGCAGCTTCATCAAGAGGTAGAAAAGTGGATTGAAGCTGAAATGCGGGTGATTGATCCTATGGCTTACCAGTAAAACTACAAGTTTAGTGGGCTAAAACCTTGGCCCACTCAATATAGCGCTCTACCGGAATATCCTGGGCACGCGCTTTTAATTCAGACTCAGACAAAGATAATCGATCAGCAAAGGCTGATAAGTTCGTACGCAGCATTTTTCTTCTCTGAGAAAATGCTGCTGCCACTACCTTTTCCAAAGCATGCCACTGCGCATCGCTTAAGTTGAAATCCCTGCGCGGAATCATTCGTACTACTGCTGAATTCACTTTAGGCTGTGGATCAAAAGCTTCAGGTGGAACCTCTAAAACTTGCTCCATATCGTAGCGAGCTTGCAACATCACAGACAGCCGACTAAATTCAGAACCACCAGCCTTGGAGACCATGCGCTCCACAACTTCAGCTTGCAGCATGAATACTTGCTCATCAATCACGTGGGCAGCAGAAACGAGATGAAACAGTAATGGGGAAGAGATGTTGTAAGGCAGATTACCAACTACCTTACAAAGACCACTATTAGCTGGTCTTGCATTTGCCCATTCGAGGAAATCGAATTTGAGAGCATCGCCCTCAATCACGTTCAGGCCCTTGAGGTTCTCTTGATTCCAGTAAGCCACTAAATCTCGATCGATTTCCAGAAGGTCCAAATGATCGAGATTACTTAATAAAGGCCTTGTTAGTGCGCCTAGCCCAGGGCCAATTTCAATCACGTGCATATTTTCACTGGGATTGATTGCAGCCACGATGGAATAGATTACTCCGGAGTCCTGCAAAAAGTTTTGGCCAAATCGTTTACGGGCGCGGTGCGTCATGTCTCTAGTTTCTTCACATTAACTGCTAATTGATGGGCGAGTCGCAAAGCCTCTAGCATGCTGCCTGATTCTGCCAGGCCTTTACCAGCAAGGTCTAGTGCCGTACCGTGATCTACCGAAGTGCGAATAATCGGCAAGCCTAATGTGACATTCACGCCACCACCAAAACTAACAAACTTAAATGGCGCCAATCCTTGATCGTGATACATCGCAATAAAGGCGTCCACACTACCCAGGGAATTGACATCGAACATCGTGTCACCTGGATAGGGTCCGCTCACCTGAATACCTAACTCTTTGGCAGCTTCGATAGCCGGCTCAATCACATCAATTTCTTCGCGGCCAAGATAGCCTGATTCACCTGCATGGGGATTGAGTCCCGCCACCCTAATAATGGGTTGAGTAATACCAAATTTTGTCTGCAAGTCCCGATTCACAATCTGAATCGTTTCCAAAATGTACTGATGATCGAGTGCGCCGGGAACTTCTCTCAAAGGTAGATGGGTTGTAACTAAGGCCACCCGAAGATCGCAACTTTTCTGGAGTCCCAAAAAGCCTGCTGGCAATGTCGCACACAACATCATGACAACATGCTCTTGATGGCAAAGCTTAGCTAGGTATTCAGTATGCCCAGTAAATAAGTCATTGCTTAAAGTATTACCCTCGTTGATCACACTCTTTTGTATGGGCGCAGTCACCATCGCATCAAAACGTCCTTCAAGGCATCCCTTAACGGCGTTATCCAGGATATTCAGAACATACTGAGCATTCTCAGGATTGAGCTGACCTGGTATTGCTGGAGTTGCTAGCGCAATAGATTCCACCTTCAAACGATTCGACAGCTCTTGAGGAATCTTAGTCGCTGGAATTAAGCTGGGGTCGCTAAGTAAAGTAATCGCACTTTCAGGCTGCTCTTGCAAGAAGGCTATAGCCGCTGCAACAGAAACTTCTGGGCCAACCCCTGCGGGCTCTCCAGAGCTAATGACTAAATTAACGAGGGCTGGCTGCTGGATCATCTGCATTAATGATCTTCACCGTAGCGGTGTCGCGTAGTTCACGTAGCCAATCTTGATAGGCCTGCTCAAACTTACGTTCACGAATTGCTGCGCGGGCAAATTGACGCTGCTTCTCTAAGGTTAACTGCGCCTCACGACGCTCAAGTACCTGAATCAAGTGCCAGCCAAACTCCGTCTTCACTGGATTGCTGACCTCACCAATTTGCAAGCGGTTCATTGCTTGATCAAATTCGGGAACTAAATCGCCAGGACCCATCCACCCTAGATTGCCACCATTCGCTGCAGATCCATCTTCGGAATACTTTTTAGCTAGCTCACCAAAATCAGCAGTCTTTGCACGAACCTGGTCACGATAACCAGCGAGGCGTCTTTCAGCATCTTGGTCAGTTAAACCAGCTCGGCTACGCAACAAGATATGGCGAGATAAAGTCTGCGTCACCATAATGTTTTGCGGAGTAGTTGCACTTTCTTGAGGAGCAGCTTGCTGTGGCTCGGGAGCACCAGCAACTAGCGCACGACGATCTAAAACCTTCAGAACGTGATAGCCAGCTGGGCTCTTAACCACTGCGTTGGCAACTTGTCCGCTACCAGTATTTCTCACGGCCTCATAAAATAATTGCGGCAAGCGATCTGGGGTGCGGTAACCCAATTCCTGAAACTTGATCTTTGGATTATCTTTTGCAGCCATTGCACCCAATTGCAAGAAATCAACATCGCCACGCGCTTCACGCAAGAGAGAGTCTGCCTTCTTCTTTGCCTCAGCTTGTGCGCCAGCACCAGCACTTGCATCAGCAGGGATAAAAATCTGTGCAACATCAATTTCTTCCGGCTCACCTTTTGCGGCTGGAGTTGAACGTGCCGGCCTTCCACCGCCAGCTACCGCACGATTACGATCAGCAATAAAATTGTCTACCTCTGCATCGGAAATCTTAATCTTGCCCTCTACCTCGCGCTCGCGATAGCGGCTAATAATCACGTCATCACGCAACATTTGGCGATAGCGATCATAAGTGCTGCCTGTAGCAGCAATTTTTACCTTCAACTCAGCAACTGTTAATTTATTCTTGGCCGCAATATCACCAATAATCTTATCGAGCTCTTTATTGCTAACCGTCACACCTTCTTGCTCAGCATTTTGCAGCTGAATCTTTTCCACAATGAGACGTTCAAGCACTGTCTTGCGTAAGGTGGCTGCGTCAGGAAGTTTTGTTCCCTGCTTTTGCAGAGCTGCAATACGATCGTCAATCTCTTTGCGCGTCACATAGCCGGTATTCACAACAGCTGCAACACCATCAATGTTTCGAATTTTGCTATCAGAAGAAGCCTTTGAGCTATCTTGTGCAAACACGATCTGAGGCAATAGAACAGCTCCAGCCAAAAGCATCGTTGCAAGAGCTTGAATAAATCGATTCCTACGCATCATTGATAGTTCTCATAAATTGAAGGTGGTATAGGCTTGGAAGTAGGCATATATCCAGGAACATTAAGCTTCATGATATCAACTGGATTGCTGCCAGCGCTACCAAAACCCCTAAATTCTATTTGGAATAAAACCTGGGTGGTGGTTATTTGTGAGGTATTGAGCATCTGTGAATAGGCTCCACGCAAGGTCCAGCAGTCACGCATCCACTCCAAACCCACCAAAGTATTGAGTGTTTTAGTTGTTAACGCGTCATAACCCCATCGACCCAACACCGATACCTCGCGCGTGAGAGGCCATTGCCCTGAAATATTGTATTGATCGGTCGTGGTCTGAGCCAGGGTTCCTGGCGTATTGTTCTGCAGTGATGCTTGGGTGGGTGGTGACCACACGTTTCTGTAACCAAAGTTCAAATTCCTGCCGGGGGTGGGACGCCAACTTCCACCAACTGTAGTTTGAACAAATTTATTTAATTGGGTGTTGTACTGTCCAAACATATCCGCACTAAAGTTACCAAGTAAGCGGATCGAAGCTGAACCTAAGGTATCTGAATAGGTTGTGGGGTTAGCAATGTTTCCATTGAGGCCAACCCTTTGCCCCGAAAAGGCCTGGCGTTGTGCAAGGGTTACGTTAGCCCGTTCTGCACCGGTATTCGCCTCAATCATGCGACTCGTTAAACCACCAGTGAGCTTATTGTTATCTGCAATACGGTCATTCCCAATAAAGGTATTTTCACTAAAAATTTGCGTCACGCCAAAACCAGCGTCTGCCGTATCAAACAATGGAGTTTGGGCTTGACTTTCGTAGGGGGTATAAACATAAAACGCTCTTGGCTCCATTGTGAGCAACATGTCGCGCCCAAAGAAGCCTTTTAATTCAGCGGCATCTCTTTCAAATGCCAAACCCGAATCAAGACTAAATGTAGGTATCGTAAAACCTTGTGCAGCTGGTGCCCCTACAGGGTTGTATGGGGTGGCGTTATAGGTGTTCGACTGAAAGCTCACCTTAGGAGTGATGTAATAGCCAGGCGTGACTTGAGGTAGCGCCATTGCACCCTTAATAACCGTTCGATCTGCTTGACTAAATGCGCCTGGGGCAGTTGCCTGTAGATTTCCACCAATGTTGTAAGCAAAGCGGGTGTAGTCAGTTGAAAACGTGGTTACAGGGCCTGATGGCAGGGTAATGTATTTACCACTGGCATCTGCCACCGCTGGAGTTAAGCGATTGTTATAGGTCGCAGTAATGTTCGGCAAAATATTGTATGGGGACTGCACGGTCACAGTTGGATCAGGCTGCAGGGTCTGGAAAGTCATCGCTCTTGCAGCAACGGTCCAGTTACTTAGACTTCCGGTCAGGTTCTTGGTAGTACCAACTTCCTGACGAAACTGGTTGGTAACTGCACCAGCTATGCTTTGTGAAAAGTCGGTTGGATACAAGTTATCCGAAACTCGAGCCATATTGGCATAACCAGTCCAGGCGCCAGCAATAGGGATACCGCCCATGCCTAATAAATCACCGCTGAAGTTTTGCCGCTGCTGCCAGTCATAGCGCCAACGATCAGTTCCAGTCTTGCGGTCGTAAGGAAGGTAGTCGCCCATTAAGTTACCAGCGTACTGTTTATCTAAAAACTGGTACTTGGCACCCAACTGCACCCCACGTTGCCCCATTACTCGAGGTAGTAATAACAAGTCACGATTTGGCGCAATGTTGACGTAGTAAGGCTGCGTCACATCAATACCATTATTCGAGTTATAGCCTGCTACAGGAGCCAATATTCCAGAGCGGCGTTGATTTGATGTTGGCGCAGTGAAGTAAGGCACGTAAGCAATAGGCACATCAAAGAATCGCATGACGCCGTGGGTACCAACCATTTCCTTTTGCTCGTTATCAATCTCTAGCGTACTGGCCGTGAAATACCAATCTAAATTTTCTGGAGTACAAGTTGTGTAGGTGGCTTTATCAAACACGAACACATCAGCAGTTTCAATCGTTAATTTTTTTGCATTACCACTAGCTCGGTTATCACGGAGTTCGTAATTCGGGGATTCCATCTCCCCTTCACGTGCATCTACTCTAAGACGTGCTTTGGGTCCTTTGAATAATGCATTACCTTTTGAAAATTCAGTATTGCCAGATAAGTTTGCAACGTCAGAATCTGGATCATATTTAATTTCGTCCGCTTTAATTACTGCACCATTACGACGAATTTGTGCGCGCCCTTTTAAGCGCATTTCGCGATCAACAATTCCATCGATCGAATCACTAGAGGTAAAAGTTAAAGCTTGTCCATCGTTAATCGGTTTGCCGATCCGCAATTGATCATCCAACTTTAAGACGGTGACATCGCCACGATCGGGGATTAAAACGGAGTTAGCGGAACTACTCAATGATTGTGCCGAAGGGGGTAAAGGTGCGGGCGCCTGAGCCATACTTGAGAGGGCAAATTGCGACAATGCAACCCCCATCATTACGCGCAGGGTGACAGATAAAAAAAGAGGGGCGCAAAGGCCGGCGCGACGGCGATAATGACTCATAGATGCAGACCCGCCTTATTATACGAATCGACCATGACTGACTCTCGCTTAGACTCCCTCCGCAGCTGGCTAAAAGGCCTTGAACCTAGCTGGCAATTAGATCTACCCACTTTGGCCCCTGCCTCGGCTGATGCCAGCTTTCGGCGGTATTTCCGGATTGGGTCCAAAAACCCGGATTTTCCGACTTTAATCGTGATGGATGCCCCGCCCCAACATGAGCCTTTGGATACCTTTATTCAAGTCGACTTATTGCTGGAGAACGCCGGCTTAAATGTCCCAAAAATTCTAGAAAAAGATTTGGCTGAGGGCTTTCTTTTGCTAAACGATTTGGGTACTAAAACCTATCTTGCAGAACTCAATTCCGAGAGTGCCGATCATCTCTATCAAGCTGCAACCCATGCTTTAGTGCAAATGCAATTAGCAAGCAAAGCGGATGTATTGCCAAACTACGATGCAGCACTCTTGCAACGTGAGTTAGATTTATTTCCAGAGTGGTATCTGCATCAACATTTGCAAATCAAATTAACTGAAGTTCAAATTTCTCAAATCAAGCAAGCGTTTGAACTCATTATTCAAAATAATCTTGCGCAAGCAAAAGTCTATGTGCATCGCGATTACCACTCACGCAATCTGATGGTGACTGAAAAAAATAATCCTGGCGTAATCGATTTTCAAGATGCAGTTTATGGCCCTATTACTTACGACGCAGCTTCACTCTGGCGCGATGCTTACATTGCATGGCCTGAAGAGCGTGTGATTGACTGGGTGATTAAATTTTGGGAGGCTGGCCGCAAAGCAGGATTGCCAATGCCAAATGATTTTGGTCAGTTCTATCGTGACTTTGAGTGGATGGGCCTGCAGCGGCATCTTAAAGTCCTGGGTATTTTTGCAAGGCTATTTCATCGAGATGGTAAAGATGGTTATCTCAAAGATATTCCATTGGTGCTCGAGTATGCAATTGCTACTGCAAATCGTTATATTGAATTAAAGCCCTTGGCACGTATTTTGGAATCGACGCGACCCACTCAGAATTAACCATCATCGATCATGAATAAGCGCAATCTCATTCCATGCTTTTTACTGGCCGCGGGTCGAGGCGAGCGCATGCGTCCGTTGACAGATGAACTGCCTAAGCCTCTCCTCACCATCAAAAACAAATCCTTACTTGCCTGGCATTTAGAGGCACTCAGTGCGGCAGGTATTAAAGATGTGGTGATTAATCATGCCTGGCTTGGCAACAAGATTGAGGAAGCCCTAGGAAATGGCAGCCAATTTAATTTGAATATTGCCTACTCCCCAGAAGCCAGCGCCCTAGAAACTGCGGGCGGTATTCGCAAGGCGCTCCCTTTACTGAACCCCAGCGATTATTTCTTGGTGATGAATGGGGACGTTTTTAGCCCAAATCTACCAATTGAGGAGCTTTTGGATCAAATTTCCGTCTTACGCAGCATGCCAACCAAACCTTTGGCGCATCTTTTGATGGTTCCAAACCCAGCTCAACATCCAGAGGGCGACTTTTACCTCAAGGGCTCGCAAGTGACCGCTGAGGCTCTAGGTGGCGCCGAAAAGCTCACCTTTTCCGGTATTGGGATTTATCACCGAGATCTCTTCAAGGATTTAGACCTAGATTCACCCGCTAAGCTAGCCCCCCTCCTCAGAGAGGCAATGGCTAAAAATAGCGTGTCCGGTGAAAAATATACTGGACCGTGGCACGATGTAGGTACGCCACAACGATTACTAGAACTCAATGCAGCGAATGAATAAGCCCACTATTTACCAACAACGTCGAATTGAACTCGCAAAACTGATCTGCGCCAAAACTGGTGGTGGCATTGCCATCATTACTACAGCGCCTGAGACTGCGCGCAATCGAGATAGTGAGTTTCCTTATCGTCACGACAGTGATTTTTTCTACCTCACTGGTTTTGAAGAGCCAGGTGCAACGCTCGTATTAAAGATTGCTGGATCAACATCACAACCGCAGCTGGAGTCACATCTTTTTTGTCGGCCTAAAGATGCAGAGCGTGAGATTTGGGATGGTATTCGTTTAGGGCCAGAGGCGGCTCCTGCAGCCTTGGGGGTGGAATATGCCCACAGTAATCATGAGCTCGATAGCAAGCTCAGTGATTTGTTGGCAGATCAAGATGCTATCTATATTCGGCTCTCAGAGAGTGCGGAGACAGATCGCCGCTTACGACACTGGATGAAGCAAGTACGAGCGCAAGCACGTGCGGGCATCAACCCCCCCTCAGAATTTCATGATGTGGAGAGCCTCATTCATGAAATGCGCCTCTTTAAAGATGCACATGAAATCGACATCATGCGTCGTGCTGCCCAAATTTCTGCTCGCGCGCACATTCGTGCAATGCAAGCCTGTAAACCCGGCATGCGTGAATACCATCTTGAAGCGGAACTACTTCATGAGTTCCGCTACAGCGGTGCACAAAGCGTTGCATACAACAGCATTGTTGCTAGCGGTCCCAACTCCTGTATTTTGCATTACCGCGCTGGCAATACTGAACTACGCAATGGTGAACTCTGCTTAATAGATGCGGGTTGTGAGCTTGATGGCTACGCCTCCGATATCACCCGCACTTTTCCAGTTAATGGAAAGTTTTCAGGGCCACAGCGAGCTCTTTATGACATCACACTCGCCTCTCAAGAAGCTGCGATTGCAGCAACCAAGCCGGGTAACACCTTTATGCAGCCGCACGAGGTCGCACTCAAAGTGCTCACCCAAGGATTACTTGATGAGAAGCTGCTCAAGCTATCTGAGTTGGGTTCCTTAGATAACGCAATCGAAGCTGGTGCTTATCGTCGTTTCTATATGCACCGCACCTCACATTGGTTGGGCATGGATGTACACGATGTGGGCTCATACCGCGAGCCACTTGGCGCAGGAATAGGTGCTTCAGAGAAACCATGGCGCCTACTCCAGTCTGGCATGGTTCTCACTATTGAACCAGGCTTATACGTTCGTCCAGCAGATGATGTAGATGAACGCTTTTGGAATATCGGCATTCGTATTGAAGATGATGCCGTTGTCAACGACTCTGGATGTGAATTGATTTCTCGCGGCGTACCAGTCAAAGCCGATGAAATCGAAGCACTCATGAAAAATAACTAAATTACCAAGCATGTCAGCAAAAAATTTTGATATTGCGATTCAGGGTGGTGGGCCAGTTGGTCTAGCCTGTGCAGCATGGTGCCTGCAGAAATTTCCTGAATTAAAAATCGTCTTATTCGATCGCAACTCTGCGGATGATGCTGACTTAGCTGCTGCTGACAGCAGAGGTATTGCTTTATCACACGGTAGCAAACTCTTGCTCGACACTATTAATGCATGGCCTACTGAGTGTGCCGATATTCATCGAGTCCATGTGTCACAAGCAGGTCGCTTTGGTCGCGCACTGATGACTCGTGAAGAACTTGGGCAGGATGCCCTGGGTCATATCATTCGCTATCGCGATATTCATATCACGCTACGCAAAGCTTTAAGACTGATTCAAGCCAATAGCCCCAACTTTGCTTGGAAACATATTGATACCAACACCGCAGCTCAAGATATTCAAGCTCAGTGTGTAGTTCATGCTGAGGGTGGCTTATTTAAAACTCAGGATTGGGTAGAGTCAGGCCGAGACTATGAGCAATCAGCTTTAGTAGGCTTAGTCGAAGTTGAGAATGCAGCACCCCACCAAGCATGGGAGCGCTTTACTTCCGAGGGACCTTTAGCAGTTTTACCAAGTCACTATGGCCCCAATGTTCTGAATCTAATTTGGTGCGGAACCCCAAGCTCTTCGCAAGCACGTCTCGCCTTAAGTAATGCCGATTTTCTGAAGAGTCTGCAGGCCGAATTTGGCTCACGCATCGGGCGGTTTCTCAAAATCCAAGATCGTCGTCTTTACGAGTTGGGCCTCAATTACCGCAAAGAAATTACTCAGGGCAATGAAGTGTGGATTGGCAATGCTGCCCAAACTTTGCATCCTGTTGCAGGGCAGGGTCTAAACCTTGGATTGAGGGATGCCTACCTCTTGGCCGAAAAACTGACTGCTCTATTCTCAAAGCCTGAAGATCAAAAAACCCTTCTAGCCATTGAAAATACCCTGCAGGACTACGCTCAAAGTCGCAAGCTAGACCGGTCTGCCACGATTGGCTTAACTGACTTTATGGCCAGGATCTTCACCTCCAATCTACTGCCCATCGTGATTGGTCGTGGATTGGCATTAGCGGCCCTCCAATGGCTCCCACCAGTCAAAACAGCCTTAGCTCGCCAGATGATGTTTGGTAGGCGCTAAGGGCCTGAAATAGCCTCCCAAATCCAAGCATTGGTCGTTTGATCTAAATCACAGAATCTGCCTATTTTTTAGGCAGATTTTGGCTGACTTGTGCTAAAGTGTCACCCTTTCCCAAGCGCTTAAAGCCCTCCAGAACCTAGCCTGAAACAGATGAAGATTGGCCCACACCTCCTCGCAAATAGATTATTTGTTGCCCCAATGGCTGGGGTAACTGATCGTCCATTTCGCCAGCTTTGCAAAAAGCTTGGTGCTGGTTATGCCGTATCTGAAATGATTGCCTCTAACGCCTTGTTATGGAAAAGCGAGAAAACCCAACGTCGCGCTAATCACCAAGGTGAATTTAAGCCAATCGCCGTCCAAATCGCCGGGGCTGACCCCAAGATGATGGCCGCAGCCGCCAAACTCAACGTCGATCATGGCGCCCAGATTATCGATATCAATATGGGTTGCCCAGCAAAAAAAGTATGTAATGTTGCAGCAGGTTCCGCACTGTTAAGAGATGAGCCTTTAGTACAGCAAATTTTGGAAGCCGTAGTTCAGGCTGTAGGCGTAGGGCCTGATGCAGTTCCTGTAACTTTAAAGATTCGGACAGGCTGGGATCGCGAACATAAAAATGCAATCGACATTGCTCGTCTTGCAGAAAAATCAGGCATCTCCATGTTGACCGTTCACGGACGCACTAGAGCGGATTTGTATCATGGTGAGGCTGAGTACGAAACCATTACCGCCGTAAAGAATAGTGTTGCCATTCCGGTGGTTGCTAATGGCGATATCACCACTCCAGAAAAAGCAGAATTTGTTTTAAAAGAAACAGGTGCCGATGCCATCATGATTGGCCGCGCCGCTCAAGGACGCCCATGGATTTTTCGTGAGATCAATCATTTTCTAGAAACGGGTGGCAAGTTACCAACTCCGCAGATTAATGAGATTCAAGAGATCATGAATGCCCACCTAATTGATCACTATGAGTTCTATGGTGAATATGTTGGTGTGCGCACAGCCCGCAAGCATATTGGCTGGTACTGCAAAGGCTTACGCGACTCCCATGCCTTCCGCCAAAGAATGAATACCGCCGATGATTGCAAAACCCAATTACAGATGGTGAATGATTTTTTCAATGAAATGAAGTCCCACTCTGATCGTTTGTTATTTTTAGAAGCAGCCTAAATTTAGTTGTTAGTTATTTAATTTATCTATGACCAATAAACATCCCATCACCGAATGTATTGAAACCCAACTCCAAGCTTACTTAGACGATCTCAAGGGTACGCCTCCTTCCGACTTGTACCAAATGGTTCTCGCGGTGGTCGAAAAGCCGATGCTTGAATTAGTCATGCAGCATGCAAAGCAGAATCAATCTTTGGCTGCCCAGTACCTGGGTATTAATCGGAATACGCTACATAAGAAATTAGTTGAACACCAGATCCTAAAATAAGTCAGACTCCATTCGCAAATTCTTTTATTAATAAAACCTTTTTAAAAATATGATCCGCACAGCCCTACTCTCTGTTTCCGATAAAAATGGCATTGTGCCGTTCGCTAAAGCCCTTCATGAGCAAGGCGTCAAGCTGATCTCTACTGGCGGCACTGCAAAACTCTTAGCTGAAAACAATTTGCCTGTAGTGGAAGTATCTTCACTTACTAAGTTCCCAGAGATGCTAGATGGCCGCGTAAAGACCTTGCATCCTATGGTGCATGGTGGCTTATTAGCTCGTCGAGATTTCCCTGAGCACATGGCGGCCTTGAAGGAGCACGGCATTGATACGATCGATATGCTCGTAATCAACCTCTACCCATTTAATGAGACGGTTGCTAAGGCAGATTGTTCTTTTGAGGATGCAGTGGAAAATATTGATATTGGTGGTCCAGCAATGTTGCGTGCAGCTGCTAAGAATCATCAAGATGTGACAGTCCTCATTTCACCAGAAGATTACGCGCCCGTTCTTGAAGAAATGAAAGCCAACAAGAATGTGGTTTCTTATAAAACCAATTTAGGACTAGCTAAAAAAGTATTTGCCCACACTGCGCAATACGACGGTGCGATTGCCAATTATTTATCCGCATTAGGTGACGACCTCGATCACAAGAAGCGTTCTGCCTATCCAGAAACCCTGCACCTCGCTTTTGAAAAAGTACAAGAAATGCGCTACGGTGAGAACCCACACCAATCAGCAGCTTTCTACAAAGACATCTATCCAATTGATGGTGCGCTTGCTAACTACAAACAATTGCAAGGTAAAGAACTCTCCTACAACAACATCGCGGATGCTGACTCTGCCTGGGAATGCGTCAAGAGCTTTACTGGCAATGCTGGCGGAGCTGCAGCTTGCGTCATCATTAAACACGCCAACCCTTGTGGTGTAGCTGTAGGCGCCAATGCATTTGAGGCTTATCAAAAGGCATTCAAAACAGATCCAAGTTCAGCCTTCGGCGGAATCATCGCTTTCAATGTGGTCTGTGATGGCGCTGCCGCTGAAGCAGTTTCCAAGCAGTTCGTAGAAGTATTGATTGCTCCAGGCTTTAGTGATGAGGCAAAAGCGATCTTTTCTACCAAGCAAAACGTACGTCTCTTAGAAATTCCTTTGGGTACTGCATTTAATACTTTTGACTTCAAACGCGTTGGCGGTGGCTTACTAGTTCAATCTCCTGATGCGAAGAACGTGCTTGAGAATGAAATGCGTGTTGTCAGCAAGCGTCTCCCAACCCCAAGCGAAATGCATGACATGATGTTTGCATGGCGTGTTGCGAAGTTCGTCAAGTCCAATGCAATCGTGTATTGCGCTAACGGCATGACTCTCGGTATCGGCGCTGGCCAGATGAGCCGCGTAGACTCTGCGCGCATGGCAAGCATTAAGGCCGAGAATGCTGGTTTAAGTCTCAAAGGTTCTGCAGTGGCAAGCGATGCTTTCTTCCCATTCCGTGATGGCTTGGATGTCGTTGTGAATGGAGGTGCGAGCTGTGCCATCCAGCCCGGTGGCAGTATGCGTGATGATGAAATCATTGCAGCAGCTAATGAACATGGTATTGCCATGATCTTTACTGGCACACGTCACTTCCGTCACTAAGCACCCATGCGCTGGATAGGAATCGACCCAGGTTTACGAACAACAGGTTTTGGTGTCATTGACGTTGATGGCCAAAAGCTTAGCTACGTGGCCTCTGGGACGATTGAAAGCGGTGATCCAGCACAAGGGCTCCCTGAGAGACTGGGAATCTTGTACGCCGGCATTAAAGAGGTTTTAGAGACTTACCGCCCAGAACAAGCAGCTATTGAAGAAGTATTTTTAAACGTCAATCCTCGCTCCACCCTGATGCTGGGTCAGGCCCGAGGCGCAGTCATTGCCGCCCTTGTGTCAGACAAGCTCGCCGTGGCGGAATACAGCGCTCTGAGAGTGAAACAGTCTATCGTAGGAACTGGAAGAGCTACTAAGCCCCAAGTTCAAGAAATGGTGAAACGTTTGCTGCGCCTAAGTCGCGCACCAGGAACGGATGCTGCCGATGCTTTAGGGGTAGCAATCTGCGCTGCGCACCATGCCCAAATTCCGCAGGCAATTACTACCGCCCTTGTATCCAAAAAGAGTGGCAAGAAATAACAATACAAACAGGTTAAGATCTTCACATGATTGGTCGCATTCAAGGCATTCTCGTTTCAGTTCATCCACCCCGTCTCTTGGTAGATTGCCAAGGTGTTGGCTATGAGATCGACGTGCCAATGAGTACTCTGTATCAACTACCGGAGACCAATCAAAAAATTACGCTTCTCACCCATTTTCAAGTTCGTGAAGATGCACAGCAACTCTTTGGCTTTGCCACAGAAACTGAGCGTGAGGCATTCAGACAGCTGATCAAAATTAGTGGTGTCGGCTCACGCACTGCCCTTGCCGTACTTTCTGGCATGAGCGTCAATGAATTAGCCCAAGCAATTGCTATGCAAGAAGCAGGACGTCTGACTCAAGTCCCCGGCATTGGCAAGAAAACTGCTGAACGTCTTTGCCTTGAACTCAAAGGTAAGTTGGCTCCAGATTTAGGAATTGTTGGCGGGAAACCCCAAGCAATCGAAGCGAGCAGCGAAGTATTGCAGGCTCTCTTGGCGCTGGGTTATTCAGAAAAAGAAGCGCATCTTGCCCTCAAACAAATACCGCCTGAAACCACAGTTTCGGACGGTATCCGCATGGGCCTCAAATACCTGTCGAAGTCTTCATAACTAAGCACTCAAACACCACTACACTTGCAGCATGGCAATTCACACAGAAGACCTCAGCTCAATTCCAGAAGATTTACCGGAAGGCAATGACCGCATCGTTAGCGGTACAGCCGGAAACTCTGAAGCTGTCTTTGAAAGAGCCCTACGCCCAAAACAGCTTGATGAGTATGTTGGCCAAACTAAAGCTCGCGCCCAACTAGAAATCTTTATTACTGCAACTCGAGCTCGTCAAGAAGCTCTGGATCACGTTCTCTTGTTTGGCCCTCCGGGACTTGGTAAAACCACCTTAGCCCACATTATTGCCAGGGAGCTTGGTGTGAACTTGCGCCAAACTAGCGGCCCAGTTCTGGATAGGCCCGGTGACCTTGCCGCATTACTGACCAATTTAGAAGCAAACGACGTTCTCTTTATTGATGAGATTCATCGCCTCTCTCCCGTTGTCGAAGAAATTCTGTACCCAGCACTTGAGGACTACAGCCTAGACATCATGATCGGCGAAGGGCCTGCAGCCCGTAGTGTCAAGATTGATCTCAAGCCGTTTACTTTGATCGGCGCAACTACACGTGCTGGCATGCTTACCAATCCATTGCGTGATCGCTTTGGAATTGTGGCAAGACTGGAGTTCTACACCACCGAAGAACTCACTAAAATTATCACGCGCTCCGCCAGCTTACTCAAAGCCGATATTGACCCAGAGGGATCAATTGAAATTGCGAGGCGCGCCAGAGGCACTCCACGTATTGCCAATCGCCTATTACGTCGAGTGCGTGACTATGCTGAAGTTAAAGGTACTGGCACCATCACGAAAGAAATGGCTGATGCCGCATTAAAGATGCTGGATGTCGACCCAAGTGGATTTGATGTGATGGACAGAAAATTACTAGAAGCCATCTTGCACAAGTTTGATGGCGGCCCCGTAGGCATTGATAACTTAGCAGCGGCTATTGGCGAAGAACGTGACACCATTGAAGATGTCTTAGAGCCTTACCTGATTCAACAAGGTTACCTACAAAGAACCTCTCGTGGACGTGTTGCGACCAGACAGGCTTATGAGCACTTTGGTCTCACGCCACCAAGCAACTCAGCAACAGAGTCATAAGTCTTAAGTCAGAGTTACCTTAGCGAACTTACGCTTACCTACCTGCACTACGTAAGTACCCGCTTCAACCTTCAACTGTTTATCAGCAACTGTTGCGCCATCCATCTTCACGCCGTTTTGCTCAATATTGCGATTGGCTTCAGATGTTGACGGTGCTAATCCAGCAGCCTTGAGTAGGTTAGCAATTCCTATCGGCGCACCCGAGATATTTACCTCAGGAATGTCGTCTGGTACACCGCCTTTAGCGCGGTGGTTAAAGTCTTCTAATGCTTTTTCTGCAGCAGCTTGTGAATGGAAGCGGGCAACAATTTCTTGCGCGAGCAGCACTTTGCAATCTTTAGGATTTCTGCCGGCAGCAACTTCTTGCTTCATTAAATCAATTTCAGCCATAGGGCGGAATGACAGCAATGTGAAGTAATCCCACATCAATTCATCGGAGATGCTCAAGAGCTTGCCAAACATCTCACCAGCAGGCTCACTGATACCAATGTAGTTACCTTTGGACTTACTCATCTTGTCAACGCCATCCAAACCCACGAGGAGAGGCATTGTCAAAATACACTGTGGCTCTTGGCCATACTCACGCTGAAGTTCGCGCCCAACCAAGAGGTTGAATTTCTGATCAGTACCACCTAGCTCTAAGTCACTCTTCAAAGCAACAGAGTCATATCCCTGCATTAATGGATATAAGAACTCATGTACAGAAATAGGTACGCCACTACGGTAGCGCTTTGTAAAGTCATCGCGCTCTAACATTTGGGCAACGGTATAACGTGCTGCCAACTGAATCATGCCGCGTGCACCTAGTGGATCACACCACTCGCTGTTATAGCGGACTTCAGTTTTAGCGGGATCAAGCACCATACTCGCTTGGCGATAGTAGGTCTGCGCATTGACCGCGATTTCTTCCGCGGTCAAAGGTGGACGTGTTGCATTTCGTCCAGAGGGATCACCAATCATGCTGGTGAAGTCGCCAATCAAGAAAATGACGGTGTGGCCTAAATCTTGTAGCTGACGTAACTTATTCAGAACAACCGTATGACCCAAATGAATATCAGGTGCAGTTGGATCTAAGCCCAACTTAATACGCAAGGGAGTGCCTGTTACTTGGCTCTTGGCCAGCTTTTGAATCCAATCGGCCTCAACCAATAGCTCATCACAACCCCGTTTAGTTACTTCAAGGGCTGCAAAAACTTCGGGAGTTAGTGGGTATTTTTGTTCTGGTTTAGCCGTCATGCGAAATTAGTGAACCGATTCGGTTAAATTAGTATTTAGATTGCTAAAGCATAATTGTCGCATTCCTGAGAACAAAGTCCTGATACCGCATGAATAAGCCTCAATCCCTCTATATTGGCCTGATGTCTGGCACTAGCCTAGATGGGATTGATGCCGTGCTGGCAAAGATTGAAACCTCCGGAGAGGCGCGCCTTCTGGACTCCATAAGCACAGCCTTTAGCCCCGAGTTACGTAAAGCCCTGCTAGATCTCCAGACTCCCGGGACAAATGAGATTCACCGCGAAAATCAGGCCGCCAATGCCCTGGCAGTAGCCTATGCAGACGCAGTCAAGCAATTACTTATTCAAGCAAAGCTTTCTCCCGCGGATATCAGCGCGATTGGTGCTCATGGCCAAACTATTCGCCATCAGGCTGATCTCCCTCATCAGCTTGCCTATTCTCACCAAACCCTCAATCCAGCACTTCTGGCAGAGTTGACCAGGATTGATGTCATTGCTGATTTTAGAAGTCGTGATTTAGCAGCAGGCGGCCATGGTGCGCCTCTAGTACCAGCCTTTCATGCACAACAATTCGCTACGGATAAAAATATTGCCGTGCTCAACCTAGGCGGTATTGCCAACCTAACGTTATTGCCAAAAAAGGGTGAAGTAAAGGGCTTTGATTGTGGCCCCGGAAATATGCTGATGGATGCTTGGATTGCTGAACAGCAAGGACACCCTTTTGATGAAAACGGCACCTGGGCATTACAAGGCAAGGTCAGTCAATCACTGCTTAGCAAGATGATGGCTGATCCATTTTTTTCAAAAGCGCCACCAAAAAGTACGGGGCGTGATGACTTTCATCTAGAGTGGCTACAAAAGCAAATTGGTTTGGACAACATCAATGCTGAAGATGTTCAAGCTACACTATTACAACTGACGGTGGACTCATCACTACAAGCTTTAGAGCGTTATGCCCCGCAAACCCAGACGCTAGTTGTCTGCGGTGGTGGTGCGCGTAATATCGCCTTGCTGGATTTATTTAAAGCTAGAGCTCAAGAGCTCTTTAAAAACTCGCTAGAGATTGTGACAAGTGATGCACTTGGCATTGATCCGCAACTAGTAGAAGGTCTTGCATTTGCATGGCTTGCTTGGGCTCATAAAGAAAAACGGCCAGCAAATTTGCCAGCCGTTACAGGAGCGAAGGGACCTAGAATTCTAGGCGCTTGCTATCCTGCTTAAGTAATTCAATTTATTTAAGCAGAGAAAGAAGATCCACAACCACAAGTAGTTTGGGCGTTAGGATTCTTGATCACAAACTGTGAACCATTGATGTCTTCTTTGTAATCAATCTCAGCACCAACCAAATATTGGAAGCTCATTGAATCTACCAACAAAGTCACGCCATTTTTTTCAAAGAGTGTGTCATCTTCATTTACAGCATCATCAAATGTGAAACCATACTGAAATCCTGAGCAGCCACCACCTTGAACAAACACGCGTAGTTTTAATTCAGGATTGCCTTCTTCAGCAATCAAGTCAGCCACTTTTGCAGCAGCACTATCCGTAAACACCAATGGAACTGGTGGCTCGGCTAAATCTTGTACAGTCTCTTGCGTAGCTAATTGGGTCATGATTTACTCCTAATTCAAAAGGCAATAACTTATTTTAGGCTTTTAATTCCAAGTGTGCTGAAGGGTCTTTCTTACTAGCCCCATTATGGTGAAACAGCAATCTGGGTCAATCCAGTGGTCTCAGGCAAGCCAAACATGAGATTCATACATTGAACGCCTTGGCCTGAAGCACCCTTTACCAAGTTATCTTCAACCACCAAAATGACTAAAGTGTCGCCATTGCCAGGGCGGTGAATAGCAATCCGTAAGCCATTGCTACCCCGCACAGAGCGTGTTTCTGGATGGCTGCCAGCTGGCATCACATCTACAAAAGGCTCACCTTTGTAGAAATCTTCATATAGCTTTTGGTAATCCACATTCATTCCGGCTTCAGTCAAGCGGACATACAAGGTTGAATGAATTCCCCTAATCATTGGCGTCAAGTGCGGCACAAATGTCAGGCCAATCTGATCGTGACACGCGATAGCCTTTAAGCCTTGGACAATTTCCGGAAGATGGCGATGGCCTTTGACACCATAAGCTTTGAAGTTATCACTGGACTCTGACAATAAAGTTCCAATCTCCGCCTTACGTCCAGCGCCAGAAGTTCCTGACTTGGAGTCAGAAATAATATGCGTGCCATCAATCAACTCCTTACCACCGGTAGACTTTGGTGCGAGTAATGGTGCAAGACCTAGCTGTACAGAAGTTGGGTAGCAACCCGCTAAACCCACTACGCGGGCTTTCTTAATTTCCTCACGATTGATTTCTGCCAAACCATAGACTGCCTCTGCCAAGATTTCTGGGCAGCTATGCTCCATGCCGTACCACTTAGAAAATTCTTTGACGTCCTTCAAACGAAAGTCGGCAGCAAGATCCAAAATCTTTACGTTGTTAGCAAGCAACTCTTTGGCTTGTGCCATTGCTACGCCATGGGGCGTTGCAAAGAAGACCACGTCACATTCATTTAACTTAGCTTCATCTGGTGTCGTGAATTTCAGATCAATGCGACCGCGTAAAGAGGGGAACATCTCAGCCACAGGCATACCTGCCTCTGTACGAGAAGTGATTGCCTGAATCTTTACTTCGGGGTGTTGCGCCAACAAACGCAGCAATTCCACTCCGGTATATCCAGTGCCACCTACGATGCCAACTTTAATCATGCCATTCTCCAAAATACCGACAGATGAATTTTATTTCTTTAATACCTAGATTGTAGAAACAAAAAGGGCCGCTTGCGCGACCCTTTCGATAAAACTGAAGCGACTGAAAGAAATTAGCGCTTGCTGAACTGCTTACGACGACGCGCGCCATGCAGACCAACTTTTTTACGCTCAAC
>JACCDG010221667.1_pt1 | contig 32435 bp, 30 predicted proteins | sample 7442471 | NCBI WGS metagenome assembly JACCDG01 (sample SAMN15323444, study PRJNA562643) | freshwater metagenome | isolation source: river surface water | place: USA:Blue River Watershed | collected 2017-08-17 | reverse complement strand
CGCTGAACGCTGGTGAGCACCTCCACCCGTTCGGGTCTTGCTGAAGACATAGTCATATCCATAGTCGTATTCCTAGTTGTTAGTTTAAGGAATACCGATGGGACTGGGTTTCAGGGGGCTAACTCAGGGATCAACTCCTTGTCGTTCTGCCTAGATATCTAGTATGCAGGGAATGCTTTTTTTATGCTATTCTTGAATTTAATCGATCAAATTACTTGTTAAGAATATGAAAGTCCACTTTCTAGCACCTCACCCATTGTTTGGTCGTAAGACAGCTCCCCTACCCCTAAAGGAACAAGAGCGAAGCCCTTACTACTGGTGGTGGGCTTACCTAAGGCGCTCAGAGGCCTACATCAAGTGCTGTGAGAAAGGTGGCAAAGGCCCTCTAGCTAAGCTCTACGCTGACTTTGGCGATGTAAGGGGAGATGACTTTCGCAAGTGGTGGACGACTGGCGACCATGGTGCACATCTTTTTGCAGAACAGAGACAAGCCGTCAAGTTCGGTCAGCTAAAAGACACTACCGAGTGGCATCCAGACTGGACTACCGAACGAGCCTTGGTGATTGCCATTCCATTGAACATGAACAAACGGCTGATTAAGGCAGGCATCTCCAAGCTGCTAGATTCCAATATTCAATCTCGTCGCGGCAGAAAAGCTTTAAGAGATGCGGATAGTTCAGCTCAATATCCATTAGCAAGAAACTACACAGCTCAGAACCTTAAGACAGCGTTAGCTGTCTACGACCTTTGGCATATGGGCAAGGTGAACCCAGAAGAAAAACTTTACCTTTGGGAAATTGGTGTCAAGGTTGGCCTGAATCGTCTATCTGTCAAAGATGCCAAGTCGGCCGATAAGCATGTTCGCTATGAAGCCCGCAACAGACTCAACGCAACCGTGCTTAGATACGTCAAAGAAGCACAAAAGATTATCAAAGGGGTTGAGCATGGTGAGTTTCCTGCCGTCTAAATATTTGTTATTGGCTCTGAAGGTTCATAAATAGACCATAGGCTTTAGGCCAAAACACAAGGAATAATTATGGCAATCATCAAACTAGACCAATCAAACAAGGCAATCAACATCACAGAGTGCTCTATTGAGCATCCACTTATCTTCAAGTATTTCGATGACTTGCCAGAAAAGCAACGTGACGATGAATTTAAACGTGCACTTCAGATCGGTGTCATCGCCCTCATGGAAGATCGCTTTGCTGCTTTTCTTAGCAGAACTGAGGGTGAACTAGGCACCCAGCTTGAGTCACTAAAGCTAATTTACGAACGTAATGTCAAAGCCAAGGAAAAAACTGCTCAGTCAGGTACCAGTGCTGAAACAGAAATTTTCAATGAAATTCGAACCTACCTAGGACGTGTAGGACATACGGATGACGAAGTACAAATGACAGGGTCAACTGTAGGCGCAATCAAACGCAACAAAACAGGCGATATTGTGCTTACCGTCGATGGTGATGCAAGCAAGAAGATCGCTATTGAGATTAAATTTGATCAGTCCCTAGCCCTAGGTGAAATTGAGGGAACCGACAGTCTTGATCGTCCGCGCGATACAGCAATTAGCCAAATGATCGAGTCAATGGCTAATCGCGACGCAAAAATGGCGATCATTGTTTTCGATCAGAGTCGCTCATCCGAAGGCTTAAAGAATTCTGTAAATGGAATCTCATGGATCGCTGGCGTTGGTTTTGTTGTGATCATTGACGATGTGCGCATGGATTACTCCAACCTTTTCATTGCAATTGACTTAGCACGTAGCATCCTGTTGAGCACATTGAAAATTGTTGATCAGGATATCTTTGAGAGCTTATTAGGAAGGCTAACAAATGACCTATCTTCGATTCTGGAAACCGAGAAGTTGCTCAAGGATAACCATAACAACTTGAAGAAGATTGCCACTTCAATTCGTAAGCATGCCCTGCTAGTTGGCTTTACTCAACGAATTCTTCGTGACTTTATTGCTACTGGTCAAGTCAGCAATCAAGAGCTTTTGAGGCTGTATCAGGGTGATGGATTAAAGGATGAGTTCAACGCAATCAGCAAAGAGATTGAAGCTCTATTTCCAGAATTACTTGCACAACCTAATTCCATTTGATATCTTATTGACCATCTTCGAAAGCCAAAGAAATGACTAATATTCCTGACAACTGCATACAAATACTCAAGCTCTGTAGACCCACGAATGCGCACTTGTCCATTGGTGAAAATTACTCAAAGCATCAAGCGATTGAAGTTATTTTTGATGGCTACGGCGAAGATGAAGATACAGGCGAGGACGATTCTTCAGTAGAAAAGTACGCAGTAATAGTAGATAAAGATTCCGGTACCGATAACTTCAAGATGGAGCCACATACGTCATCATATGGACTCATTGAACCGCGGTCATCAGAATTGCAAATTTACGCAATTTATGACTTGAATTCAAAACGATGGCACGTTGATGATCCTGAAATTGATAATGCATTGGGTCTGGACCCAGCGCAACTTGACACTATTCTCAGGGCGATTTACACATCTCTGCACCAATCTTCTGGTTCACAACTACCCCCCTCTGCCCCATGGCCATTTGCGACTAAACCTGATGCTGCTAAGAAAAAGTCACCTAAGAAAAAATAATGTAATAAGTTTTTGATAAGTACATGATGCACACCTACCAAGCATCAGTTCGCGCACAAGTCAAAGGCCGCAGTCAAGTAATAAAAACGGAAGTTCGGGCCATAAACGTGCAGGACGCACGTTGGTTGCTATGGGCTCAGTTTGGATTTCTTAGCATTCAGGCAGGGCCTCATTTAATGAAGGCAATCAATTGATGAAAATTCTTGAGCCATTACGCAAACTCTCTTCAGCCGTTTATTAGTCGACTTAGCAGCGATAGCGGCCTTTTATACACGGTGGCCTGGCTGGCAATGCTCGCCAAGAAGCGGCCCTTCAGGTTGACGCCACTAAGCTGATACTCAAAACCCTATTTATCAACTCGCTATATTTACTTGTAGCAGTAACACCTGCATGATTCATATGTCGGTGCAAAGTGCAATACTCAGGACATCAATGCACAAAGTAGTTAGCACAGTCTTCTAATGAACATACGATCGCCGTTGTTACGCCAATGACCAAAAAAGAGCTACTGAACGCCCTACACCACGTCTACGGCAATCTGCTGTTGGGCAACATTCTTATCGGCTTTTCTGATTCTATTGATTGGAAACTTGTCGGCACCACGATTCATGAAGTGCGGTCGCCGGATTTGATCTTTACGGCAGACCTTAGAACGGTCTTTGGCAACACCACTTCGCTGCTTAGGGATCAGCCCACTATGGTCGATGAGTTCCAGAAGATGCTCCGGCGATCAGTGGTGGCTGAAAGCTTTGAGGCACTCGTACTGTACTGCCATAAATCTGCCCAGACCGACAAACTACACGGTTTGACTTGGTATCAGTTTGCTCGGATTCTAAGGAACACTGTTTCGCACAAACGCGGTGAACTAATTAATTGGCCTGATGAATTAAAGAAAAAAGGCGTCACGTCGGTTACCTGGCGGCACCGAACGTTGGACATAGGTATGGTCGATAAGCCACTTCAGATGTTTGACGCAGAAATTCTGGCTTTGATCACGGACGAGATTGCCTTTGTCGAAGCTTCCCTCAGCTAATGTCCTCACCCTTGACACCTACCAGCGGGTATGGGTCGATTGGATGCGCTCTACGACATAACAGGCCATCATGGTTGGAAGAAAAACCGTTCCGACTGCGTGACGTTGAAATGATCCAGCAGGAATTCCCGATCTGCCTCCCTTCGCACCAAAAGGCTGATATCGGACCGCCAATCCCCAAATAAGGCAAAGTGAACCTTTGCAGGGTCTAGGGCTGCGAAGGCATTGTCGATTTCCACGCGATTCTGCATGATGTGAGTTGTGATCCATGCGCCCTGCAGTTGAACGTCCGGATCGGCAGCGTTGAATTTGCCCTCAATACTCTTGAACATCAACTTGTGATTATGCTCAGGCGCTGGCATCTCACCGTTTTGGCTGACGTTACAAGCTTGCTGGATGAAATCCGTCGTGCGACTCTTCGCGTCTAGCAGGATAAGTCGGCCCCACGCTTGCAACGTCCAATCAACCGTCCTATTGCCCGGTCCATAGCCGGGCACCTCGTAGTCGACAGCCAAAGTGAACGGTAGGCGGCAAACCGGCATCATCTCTGCCAATGCGACGGGGTGCTTGCCAGGACAATTCAAGGCCTCTAGGTAGGCTGCCCGTTTCACTAGCGGCACCCATCGCGCAAACGCCATGGTGGCTAAAAGCAGTTCGTTGACCGGCAGGAACATGTGTGTGCCAAAAATCAGCTGGTCGTTGAGAATAAACGGCTCGCCAAACTCGTATCGCCACACGTCAGTGGACATATCCAGAAAGCCGGGTGAGTCGATTAACGGGCTAGGTAGCAACTGGACTAGTGTTTGGGCTTCCTGCGCTGTCATCCCAAATGAAGCGGCCGCGTCCAGCAGCAACTGCCTGAGCGGTGCCTTGCCGCCAACGAATTGCGGTAACAGTCGGTCAATAAGCATGTTGTTCCCGATGTCTGGTATGCCTGCGCTAGGTTATCAAAGATTATGTTACCTATCCTATTTTTGATTGATTGGGCTTATTGCGTGGTGGATCACAGCACCTGTGCATATTTTGAAACCCGCTCTGTGAACGCCCATGGGCGGCGACTTCGCTCGAGACTGCGCGTGTCAGCTTTACCCAAATCGGAAGCGGGAGACCGCAATTCGGAGGACGGCTGTGTGTCGAACGCATCAATTCATGGCGTCGCCGCGAACGGCGGTTACCAGCCTAACAGCTGACATCTATGTGGTAAGGGTCTGAACTTCAGCGAAAGCGGGTATTCTAGGTAGACTGGCCAACTCACACAATGGACAGTGCGGTCATCGACGACCGTCGGCTCTGGAGTAGGCTAATATGATCGCCAGTCAGCGAGGGTAAGAGCAGCATCTGAATGTCAAAAGCTATGTCCCATGCCGCCTGGCTAAAGAAAACGGGAACCAAAGTCCAGACGGCGGACGGTCTCGCGGTTGCCGTGTATGAACTTGACATCGATTACGCTGATGGTCAGGCGCTCACGAGTTGGGCAAAGCATTTTCGTGAGCACTACTGCCTCGACAGCCAGATTGACCGGCTGAGAAAGGGCACCAAGAAGTCGCGCGCCCAGTACTTGAAGGATCTAGTTTTTCCAGACAAGTCAGAAGATTTCGGACCCGCTACACGCTCTGGTGACTTCGCAGAGATCCTGATCGCTGACCTTCTCGAAAGCCAGTTGGGCTTTTGGACACCACGCACTCGCTACGATGACAAGCTGGTGCGAAACGAGTCAACGAAGGGCACCGATGTACTGGGGTTCAAGTTCGGTGGCGTTGGCCCTTCCAAGCCGTCCAAAAGAGATACCTTGATCTCCTTCGAATCCAAAGCACAGCTCAGCGGCAAGAAGGCTAAGTCACGGTTGCAGGACGCCGTCAACCACTCCGCCAAGGACGTGTACCGGATATCAGAATCCCTAAACGCGATGAAGCGTCGCCTCATTGCACGTATGGACGGTGAAGGTGCAGACCGAGTGGAGCGGTTCCAGGATGGACTGGAGGTCCCCTACGTACGGATGTCTGGGGCTGCGGCCATTTTCTGCTCCAGTGTCTATGATGCAGCTCAGGTCTCCAAGACGGACTGCACGGGGCATGAGAATGTCGACAACCTCATGCTTGTGGTCGTCCATGCCGCAACGCTGATGAAGTTTGTTCACGAACTCTACGATAGGGCGGCCAATGAAGCCTGATCGACGCGCCCGTTTTGCAGCTGCGATCACGCTCTCTAAGGGCAAGATGTACGAGTACGGCGTTCCGGAAGACGACCACATCGCGCTTCCTAAAGGACTGAACCTGGAGATGCAGTTTCCCTTGGCTGTGGGGACGGTGGGTGACTTTGCATCCGAAGTGGTTGCGAAGGCCATAGGCGCGAAGGGCGGCTCGCAAACGCCACAAGACGAGGTCGTTTTTTCGGCTCAGGTTTTCCAGGCATTTGATGATTCGCTGCTCAACGAAGGACTTTCAATCAACCTGCGCTTATTGGCAGCGGCAGGCTTTTATCTGGGCGACGTGCCCGGGAATGCGGCCGTGCAGATTTCCAAGCTCACTCAGCTTGCGAACCTTGACGGCGACCCTTTGGCGCTTGCTACAAAGATCGCCATAGACAAGCCATGGGTCCAGACAGAAAACATCATTGATTCGCCCTACGCGTCAGCTATCCTAGGCGCGCTGGGCGATCACTTCAAGAGCGGCGGAGCAAGCGACAGAGCGATCGAGGCGATCAGGAACTTGCGCGGTTGGGCATATGCATCGGCATCAGCACACGATCTTCTGATGGCGGACTTGCTCGGTGCTGTGAGCGCGACGCGCATCGCGAACTCGGCTTGGACCTTGCTGCCGCAATACAGTGAGCTCACCCGAAAAAGCTGGCAACCCTACCTATCCCGGCCCACGTCAATCAAAGAGATGTGGCCGTCCCAACGCATGGTTGGCGAGGCAGGCCTATACAAGGGGCTGTCAGGCGTTGTTCAGATGCCAACGAGCGCCGGGAAGTCCCGGGCGACCGAGCTCGTCATTCGGTCAGCGTTCCTTTCTTCGAGGACTAAGCTGGCGCTGGTCATCGCGCCCTTTCGCGCTCTGTGCCAGGAGATCGCCAGCGATCTTGAGAGAGCATTCCGGGACGACGGCTACAACGTCAACCAGCTGAGCGACGCGCTACAACCGGACATCGAAATCGACATCTTTGACGTGTCGATCGAGTCGAAGCCTCAGGTCGTTGTATTGACGCCGGAAAAGCTTCTTTACACGCTGCGGCAGGAGCCCGACATCGTCCAGAAGGCCGGGCTCGTGATCTATGACGAAGGGCACCAGTTCGACACCGGCACTCGTGGCGTGACGTACGAACTGCTACTCACCTCAATTAAGAGGCTGTTGTCCGTCTCTGCCCAGAGCGTACTGATTTCGGCCGTAATCCAGAACGCAGCGGCAGTTGCTAAGTGGCTACTCGAGGATGGGGGAAGGGTGGTTTCCGACAAATCCATGCAAGCGCGGCGGCTGGTTGCGTTCGCGAGCATTCCTCAGGGCAAGGACGGTCAACTTCAATTCAATGTCGCGTCCGACAGCGAGCAGGACTTCTTCGTGCCAAGGGTCATCGTTCCTGAGAAGCAGCCACGCCTTCCTAGGGAAAGGACAGATCGATACTTTCCGACAATGGAAAGTGGCTCCATCGCGTTGTATCTTGGCTTGCGCCTTCTTGAGAACGGCGGCGTTGCGATTTATGCTGGCCGAAAGGCCTCCGCAGCAAAAGTCGTGAAGGAAGCAGTCGAGCAAACGTTTCGGCGCGGAATCTCTCTAGAACCGCCATCAACATACAGCGACCCTGAAGAAATTCGGCGCTTCGTAAACCTCTACACAAAGAACTTTGGGGCTGATGCTTATCTGACGGAAGGCGCAGCCCTAGGCATCTTCGCCCATCATGGCAATACGCCGCAAGGTATTCGGGTTGCGATCGAGTATGCGATGCGGCAGCGGCTCATCCGATTGATCGTTTGCACTTCAACTCTTGCGCAGGGCGTCAATCTCCCCATCCGGTATCTGCTTGTGACGAGTGCTATGCAGGGACGGGAACTGATTAGAGCGCGGGACTTTCACAACCTCATGGGTCGCGCGGGGCGTGCGGGGATGTACGGCGAAGGCACCGTGATTTTCACCGACCATCGCCTTTACGACGAACGAGCGACGGAGCCTCGCCGCTGGAACAATTCGGTCAATCTGATCAATCCCGACAAAGCAGAGCCAACCGGGAGCACGCTGCTGTCGCTCTTCGATCCCATGCGAAACGAAACGGGCACGCGCACGCTGAGCAAGCCAAGCCCCGCTGACATTGCAACCAACATCGTCGATGACTGGGAGTCTCTATATGAGGCTATTGGAAACATATCTACCGAACTGCAAAGCAAGAAGTTTTCAGTTGAATCCCTGCGTGAGCAGCTAAAGGCCAAGAAGAAGATCGTCGAAGCGATTGAAAGCTTCTTGATGACCTATCGCAGCGACGTAAATACCGAAACCTTCGTCGCTAACGCCAGGTTGCTGGCGAGCGAGACGTTGGCTTTTTCACTTGCCACCGAAGAGCAGCAAACGCTGTTGAAGGGAATTTTCGAGTCTGTGGCGCGGCGCATAGAAGTACGTGTTCCCAATACTGAAGATCAAAGCCGCTTCGGTTGCACTCTCTTGGGGATCGATCATGCATTGGCAGTTGATGTCTGGGTGAGGGAGAATGAAGGTGCGATCAGAGCGTCGGAGTCGGCCGACGAGTTGTTTGAGTTGCTATGGCCCCTTTTGACCAAACTTTCTTCTGAGAAGAGGTTGACCGATGCGGTTCCCGGTGGTGCGCTCAAAGCTTTGGCCGAGGGCTGGTTCGCTGGTCGGTCGTTTGCAGAGCTCTTGCAGGAACTCGACGCACTAGGCACCTATTACCCATATGGTAAATACAACCGGGCGTTCGACCTAGATTTGGTAGTAGACCTGTGCGAACAGACTTTTGGCTTTGAATTTGCGTTGCTGCTTGCGTCAGTGAAGGAATCATTCGTAGCAAGTGGGCCAGAGGACGCAGGGAAGCTGCTTACGACTCATTTCGATCTCCTGCAGAAGCGTTTGAAGTACGGGCTGCCAGATCAAGATTGCATCTCTTACTATGAGGCGGGATTTTCAGAGAGAGTGATCGCGCAGGCACTGTCCGAGGGGATGGTCTGGGACCGTGCCAAAAGCAGAGACGGTGCCCGAAAACTGATCCGGCAGTATCCGAACGATTTCGACGTCGTTCTGCGTGATTTTCCTTCGCACTTCATGGACATATTCCGAGACATCGTGGGGCCGCAGGCGGGATAAGCCCAAGTTTCACATTTTCTGCAAGTACAGAAGTTTGGTATGGCTGGACTCTGGTGAAGCGCTTAGCACGCTGCCACCAGCAAAGAGAAGCTTGCTCTACCGTCAACACGAGGTGTCACGGTAATTGACAATCCACAATGGCTGTCAGCACACTGCCTGATTGAGATTTGAACGGCAGCTTTCAGGCCGCGAAGCGTAGGGCTCGATAGACAGCTTGGGGTCGGCTGTGTGAATTCAACCTGAACACCTGTCTGACCGGAATCAGCCTGTAGCAGCCATACGATCAACTTCAAACAATAACAATAAAAGTATTACTCAATACTCGCTAGGTAACATGATGACCCAATGCTCTCCGTCCCAGCATACATATAAGGATATCGCGTGCATTGGAAAATCTGTGTAGGGAATCTCTTGGCGAGCGTGTTCTCTGCCATTGCCGTCCTCGTAGATCATCGTTGCCTTGTTCTTATTAACAGTCATACGCACTTGGACAAACCAGTCTTCAGTGCCAATCTCGCTTAGGTGACTAGCAATCGCATCCATCATCCAAAAACACTCAGCCTCTTCAGCCAAGTACTTGGTGCCATCAGTCAGCAGGTGTCTACGACTGATTCGGTAATAGCCTGTTGTACCAATAAATTGCCTGAGTTGGGTTGGATCAAATTTTTTCATCTCTGCGTCCGTCTTTTGTTGAATGACTACAGTTTTGTTTCAGATCCGAAAATGGACAACCGACATTTGGTAACCCGATAAATTGGATGGGCACCGAGTAAAAATCACCAGGCTGAAAAGATAAGTACTCCACCATAATTTTTCGCAGCCCAATTTTTCCTAATCTTGCAGGACCCATTCGGGCTGTAGACCAGATCCCCCCGCTTTTTCAAATTTAAGGTGCGCACCTCAGAAATTGACGCACTAAAACGCCCTACAGCGCATCGATTGCAGAGCGCGAATACTCTGAGTGCTAGAAGCTCTGATCAACGCTTGTAGGGCTGAATTGATGTGCTAGTAAGCTGGGCACACAAAGAGTGCGAGATCTTCAGAAAAATCTATGAAAACATTACTTTCTAAAGATTTCGGTGTTTGATCGTTGAAATCATTGAAGAAAAAAACCGCTCAAAAGTTATCCACAGCCAGTTCATTTCGCCCTGCTACGCCCCCAGAAACCCGACACTTTGGACGGACTCAGGTTGTCCAGATAAATATATGAAAACACAATGCAATTAACGCAAACACATGATTTAGGAGAGACGAAATGGCACAGGCAAAAACACTCACAGCAACTGATATTGAACAGCTGCTTAACTACATCAACACACGCAAGTACGCTGCTCGTAACCGCTCAATGATGTTGCTCACGCACTGGGCAGGTTTGCGCATTGGCGAAGTTGCTTGTTTGCGCTGGAGCGACGTAACAAACAGCGACGGGCAAGTGAAAGATGAGATCCGCTTGCTGCCCGACATGACTAAAGGTCGTCATGCTCGTACTGTGTTCGTTAGCGCAAAGCTCCGAGCAGAGTTGCAAGCCTACGCTGACCAAACAAAGTGCGTGGAGCGCAGCTACCCATTCTTTGCAAGCCAGAAAAGCGTCAAGGCTGGATTCAGCGCAAACAGCTTGTCACAAACATTTGCTCTGCTTTACGAAGGTGCTGGCCTTGAAGGAGCTAGCAGCCACAGCGGACGCAGAACATTCCTCACAAACCTTGCGAACAAAGGCACTGCAATTCACTTGCTCAAAACACTTGCAGGACACCGCAGCATCCAAACCACTGCTACTTACCTGTACAGCAGCCCTAGCCAATTGCGAGCTGTTGTGGAGTTGGCATAGAACTAGTTTGCTTTTGTTAATTTAAATGAAACTTCGTAACGGTAGAAAGAGATGTCTGGGGTCATCGCCAGCGAACGACGAATCCTTGTATCGTCTTCCAGTGCGATGATTATGCCTTTTACACTTTGATTTGATTCCGCTAGTTCTTGTTTGACATAGCCCATATAGCGAAGTACCTGCCCAACGACCGTATCACTTGCCCTAGCCAATTGCGAGCTGTTGTTGAATTGATTTAATCAAAAATTAACTGCTGAACAAAGGGAAGAACGATCCAGTTCGTCGTTTAGCTAGAAGACTTGCGCTCCTGACCCATAAACCACCTTGCCGCATTCCTCCTGCGTAGAGTTTGACGGTCCCACATCCAAATTGGGAGTTCAGCCCTTCAATGGCTTCCATCAAACGGCTGTCAACAGTTTCTAGCGGCTAATGCAGATGACCTTGAATAGTAAAAATTGGTGAAATTGCCCAGGATAGTGCCAGCCTTTTTTAGTTGAAGCTATCTCGCCAAAGTAGCCCATCTAGTAGGGTCTCCGGATCCCGGATACCCTCAGTCCTGAGATTCGCCGCAAAGCTGTATTAACGCTCTGAAAATCAGTTTGATCATCGCCATAAATCCAGCAGGTGAGCGCTTGGATCAGCATCTATTAGTAGCCAAGGGTTGGCAGCAGATGCTCAACCAGCTTCAATTGATCAGCCGCAGCTACTCAAATTGCACTATAAGTTTTAAGAATTATTACTTCTTTGTAAATTCTTTTCCCACTACTCCACCTGCAAATTATTTGGCACCGCCAAGATCAATTGCACACCGACCCAGCCAATCCATCGCCAGATCCAATTCCTCAGAGGGTGGATGACTACAATTGAGTCGAATGAAGTTCCGATAATTACTACTTACAGAGAATATCGGTCCAGGCGCTACAGCAATCCCTTTGGAAGCAGCTTGCTCAAACAAAATATTTGAATCAACACCTTCTGGTAATTCAACCCAAAGCACGTAGCCTCCTCTGGGACGACTATAGCGTGTTCCAACCGGAAAATATCTGGCAACCGCATCAGACATTTGATCTACACGTTCTTTCAGATTACAGCGAAGCTGCCTGAGATGACGGTCAAATCCATTTTGCTGAAGATATAAAGCTAAAGCAGCTTGTGGAGGAACCGAAGCACCAAGGGTAGTAGCAAACTTGCGATCTAATACCGCCTCACGAAAACGACCTGGAGCAACCCAACCCACTTTGAAGCCCGGTGCAAGGCATTTGGTAAAGGACCCACAGTGTAAAACCAAGCCTTGCTTGTCAAAAGCTTTAGCTGATCTAATATGCTTGCCGTCAAAATGCAACTCAGCGTATACATCGTTCTCTACAAGCGGAATTGCATATTGAGCAAGTAATTTAACCAAAGCCTCTTTTTTCGCCTCATCCATGGAGAACCCCAATGGGTTTTGGCAATTGGTCATCAACAGACAGGCGGCAACACGATGTCGTCGGAGCGTCTTTTCTAAAAGACCCAAATCCAGCCCCTGCATTGGATCGGTAGGCATCTCAATCGTTCCCAATTCTAAATGCTCGATCAATTTCAAACCAGAGAAAAACATGGGAGAGTCAACTAGGATTAGATCGCCTGGTTTAGCTACCGTTTGAAGTGACAGGCTGATTGCCTCTGTTCCTCCACAGGTAATCACAATCTCTTCCATGGGAATAACATATCCCAACTCAAGATAGCGGTGTGCAATCACTCTTCGTAAATCCGCCAACCCGAGCTGCAGATCGTCAATAGTCTTTGCGTACCAATTTTGGCGACTACTCGCAGCCAATGCGCGGTTCAGCGCAGGCAACGGAAAAAGTGAAGGGTCTGGAAATGATGAGCCTAATGCAGTTGCTCTGGAACTAAACAAGTCACCCAGAGTGTCGCGAACCTGCTCTCGTCTGTTGAACCTTACAACGCTTGGGCGGGTCAGGGAAGATTGGGACAGATGCGTTGCATTGATATCTCTTGCCCGAACATAGAAGCCCGATTGAGGCCTTGCCTCGACGAGCCCTTGCGCCTCCAGCGATGAATATGCCTGAATAACAGTTCCTTTGCTCACGCGATTCTGTGCGGCAGCAACCCGCACCGACGGAAGAGAGTCGCCTGGCCGCAGGGATCCGCCATGAATAAGGTTCGCAAAGGTTCTGGCTATTTCCAGATAAAGAGGATCTGACAAAGGCAACAAGAAATCTGTACCAGTCGATTTTATGCACATCTGTCACTACACAACCCAGTTTTTCTTTTTTACATTTATCTGTCAATTGCATCAAAGGAGACACTGATGAGTTCAACCAGCAACCCCGTTCCACGCCGTAGTTTGATGTTTGTTCCAGGACTTCGACCAGATCGCGCCAGAAAAGCATTCGTTGCTGGGTGCGATGCAGTTTGCATCGATTTAGAAGATGCGGTTGCAGTCGTACATAAGGATGAGGCTCGCGCCTTAACACTACCTCTCTTTGCAGAGCCAAACCCATCGGGGTGTGAACGAGTTCTGCGTCTCAACTCTATGGACACTATTCATGGCCTGCGGGACATAGAGGCCCTGACCAAAATTACGCATGTTCCCGATGCCATCATGATGACAAAAGTAAAAGAAGCTGCAGAAGTTCAACTCCTTGATGAGCTTCTACAAGGAACGGCGTCGTCTATTCGTTTTTACGTAATCATTGAGACCAATCAGGGTCTGGAAAACGTTTTCAAAATTGCGGGAGCAAGCTCACGCGTTGCGGCATTACTATTTGGCGAAGTTGATTTATCAGCTGATCTGCGTTGCCATCGCACATCTACGGCTCTTCTGTATGCTCGCTCACGAGTTGCACATGCTGGAGCAGCGTTTGAACTTGATGTCATGGATGTTCCGCACATCAATCTGGAAGATATGCAGGGCTTGGAAAAAGCTGCATCGCACGCTGCTGAAGTTGGGTTCACAGGAAAGGCCTGTATTCATCCGACACAAATTCCAATTGTTCACAAATATTTCACACCCTCAGTCGAGGAAGTAGCTCGTGCAGAACGGGCCTTGGCAGCCTTTAAAGAAAGCGGCTCAAGTGGTCTTGCACTATTGGATGGTCTGATGCTCCAAAAACCTGTGCTGCGCTCTTCTCAACGCATTTTGGCCCTTGCGCAACGCGCAGGCGTCAAATCTAGTTGAACCTAATTCAAACCCTTCAAATAAGATGGATGACCGAGGTGCTTTATGAGTAAATCTGTATCAGTTAGTCTTTCCCAGCATGAGGATTTTCAATTCGATGTCAGTTTCGGACCGAATATTCCATCATTGCGAACGGATGAACCAATCCCTCTGGGCAAAGGCGAGGGCCCAGTCCCTGGTCAATTGCTTGCTTCGGCCATTGGCAATTGCTTGGCAGCATCCTTGCTCTTTGCTTTTAGAAAATTCAAGCAATCTCCAGAGCCTATTCAAACTGAGGTAAGTTGTATAGTCGATCGGAATTCAGAGAATCGAATGCGCATTACCAGCATTAACGCCAAACTCACAATTGGCGTTGCAGTAGACACAATGGAGTATGCAGATCGAGTTTTAAACTCTTTCGAGGAGTACTGCACAGTGAGCCAAAGTGTGAAACAAGGGATTCCGATTATCGTTGAAGTTTTTGATGTAACCGGAAATCAAATTAGATAAGAATATTGACTTCGAGTGTCAATAGCGCTAGGTAGCAAGAGCTTTTTATTTTCTCTAAAAATTGAAATGACCGATAGCATAGGCAATTTGGGAGCCAATCATTTGGAAATATTCGCAATTATTTAGAGCCTCTTCGTGTCAACACTATTGACGACCCTCCCCATCCTGCGCAACGCGACATTTCAGACTGTGGGCACGCCTGGACTGCCTAAACGTTCTTTTGCCAAATCAGAACGATTTAGTTGGATGAGAAAATCATGCATACAGGACTTCCACAGCGAACAACATTTTGTGTTGGCATGAGCGTTCCCTCTTGTGCATTCACATCAAAAGTCACGATGTTATCGCTGTCTTCGTTCAGAACATACATCCAACGGTTGCTGGGGTCTAAGGCAAAAAAGCGTGGTGTTTTTCCCATGGCCGCTTGCGTTTGAATCAGAGTCAAGCGTCCAGAGTCTTGATGGATGGAGAACACCGCAATCGTGTCTTCTCCTCGGTTTGACGCGTACAGCGTGTGACCCGTTGAGTTCACTTCAATCTCGGAAGCACGGCTATTAGCAGTGAAGGTGTCCGCAAGTGTCGGCACGATTTGAAACGGTTGCAGTTCTCCTGTGGTCGCATCAAAGCGGCATGCAGTGACCGTTGAATCCAGTTCATTGACCACGTACACCCAAAGTTTGTTGGGGTGAAACGCCAAGTGTCGAGGCCCCGATGTTTCTCGCGCGGTGATTTCTGGTACATCTGCAGGAGACAGTTGACCATTGGCGAATCGGAAGGCGAACACTTTGTCTAACCCCTTGTCAGGCACCAACACAAACTGACCGCTTGGATCAAACGGATTGAAGTGCGGTTTGGTGAAGGGTTGCTCTTTGCGATGCGGTCCAGGCTCTCCCGACAATTGCACTTTTTGCACCAAAGGAAGCAAGGAACCGTCTTGCGCAATGGGCAAGACAACCAAGGTGCCGGTGATGTGGTTAGAAACCACCACCCATTTTTCAGTCGGGTCGAGTGCCAAATGCACAGGATTTTTACCTCCTGTGCTTTGACGATTCAAGAACGTGAGCGTGCCGGATACCGCATCGATTTTGAAAGCACTGATGTCTTCATAGTCGCCGTGCACAGCATACAAACGGTCTCCCGCTTTGTTGCGCGCCAGAAAAGAGGGGTTGACCAAATCGCCCACCACTTGCACCAAGGTCAAATGACCCGTTGTTGCGTCGCATTTGAAAATGCTGATGCCGTCGCCTCTGGCATTGCGCTCGCGTGTGGTACGTGAACCTACATAAGCAAACATCGTGTGCTCCATTTCAAACAGCAGACGCCACCGAAGCGCCTTGAATGCCATGTCGTTGGAGCGCATCGGCCACAAAGCCGCTGGTTTTCATCTCTTCCACATACGCGGCCAAATAATCAGCGGCATCCGTGCCGCGCGATTTGGGTGTACCCATGGCTTGTTGAATCACCATAAAACGGCCAGGCAACAAACGGTGGCCGGGAAATCTTGCCAAATCAGATTCGAGTTGCTGCTTCACACCCGCAGCCACTTCAAGTTTTTGCGCAACAAAAACATCTACCACCGTGGGTGATGTCGGCGCGCGCACGATTTGAGCGTTCTTCAACTCGCGGGTCAAAAACAAATCGTAAGCACTGCCCTTGCCTACCGTGACACAAATGCCAGCACGGTCTACCTCGTCATTGCTTTGAAGAGGCGAGCCCTGCGGAACCAAATAACTGCCTTCAATCAGCACGTAGGGTGCGGTAAAGGCGATGCCCTCGCCGCGCAAGGGGTCGATGGCAAAAAAACCAATATCCGCCTGCTCCGCCTTGACCGCATCCACAGATTTACCGGCCGCATCAAACACCACCAATTCCAAATCAGCGCCCAAACGTTTGGCAAAGTTGTGGGCCAAATCAATCGACACACCAATGGGCATACCGGTCGTGGCATGTTTGTTTGCCAAGATGGGATTGCCTAAATTGATGGAGGCACGTAGCTTTCCTGTTGGAGTGAAAGCGCGAAGGATTTCAGGGGTTAATGTCATGGCAAGTTATGGTTTCAGAAGGCGACGGATTTTTTGATGGTTTTCAAGTGTTCTCAGCAAGTGTTTGCGCATCATCTCTGCAGCATCGACACGTTTACCTTTCGCAATCAAGTCAAGCACTTGCAAGTGTTGCTGGCAATGCTCGGTGTAGCGTTTTCGGTCTTGCATGGAACGGTAAGAAATCAAGCGGCGGACCCGATTCACACGTCGGATGGTGTCAATAAAAAATGGATTGCCTGATGCCTCGACCAAAGACTCATGAAACCGCACACCTCGGTCATGTAATTGGTCAGGTGTGTCGGTTTCAATGCCACCATCGAGCAAGTGATGCTCTGCCGCGCGACATTTCTCCAACACGTCGGGTGCCAAGTGGTAGGTTGGCTCAAGCAATGCCGCTGGCTCCAAGGCCAAACGCAAGCGGTAAGACTGCAACAAACTGTCCGGCGTGGTCAACATGGAAGAGAAGGCCCAGCCATAGCCCGGTCTGCGTTGCGCCCAGCCCTCTTGTGCAATTCGGCTCAACACCGCCTTGAGCTGCGCGGCGGTCAGGTCGTATTTGTCTTTGATGAAGGTTTCACTGACCGCCAAAGGCAAATCGCCTTTGAGCAAATCATCTGCGATGTGAAGGTAAGTATCGGCCACGGGGTCACCACTGACAGTGCTGAGTTTTTTTTCCATCTTGGCATCGAGTGACCTGGCAAGGAAATAGCCACGGTTTGGCTCTCGTTTGAGCAAGCCCTTGGATTCCAGCAAAGCCAACGCATCGTTCACGGGCGACCGCGACACGTTGAAACGATCGGCCAACGCCTGCGCGCGCAAATGACTGCCTTGCGTCAATCCATCGTCGCGGATGACATCCAAAATCAGCTGAGGGATGGATTTATCGGTACTCATGCCACCGATTGTCGTAGGCTGTGCTCACGGATGGTTTTTTTCAGAATGGCAGGAATCACGCCACCATCGCGCAGCAAATCGACTTCCAGCTGCGTTTCCACGGCGGCGCGCGCTTGCAACACCTCCACCCGTCCGTTGGCACGGTGCACGCGCACAACGACTGATGCACGTGGCTGAATGGATTCAGGCGCTGCGTCGACCTCTATTTGGTCACCGGCTTGTATGGCCAAGGTTTGCGGCGTCACACCGGGTGGCAACCACAAGGGCAAGATGCCCATGCCAATCAAGTTAGAACGGTGGATGCGCTCAAAGCTCACCGCCAACACAGCGCGTATGCCCAATAAGCGTTGGCCTTTGGCTGCCCAGTCACGGGAAGACCCCATGCCATAGCGTTCACCGGCCAACAACACCACAGATTGCCCCGCATCGCGGTACCGTTGTGCCACGTCCCAGATGGGCTGCACATCTCCGCTGGGCACGTGCAAGGTGTGGGCCACAGGAACATTGGGTTGCAGCAGGTTCACCAAGTTTTTGTTGTGGAAGGCGGCACGCATCATTACTTCCCAATTGCCGCGACGTGACGCAAACACATTCAGGTCGTTGCGATCATCACCCCGTTCAACCAAATAGTCAGCCACCAAGCTATCAGGGGGAATCGCACTGGCTGGGGAAATGTGATCGGTGGTCACATCGTCACCCACGACCAACAGAGGGAAAGCGGTGTAGTAACCGAGCTGGCTGCCGGCGTCAGCCGCCGCAAATGGTGGTCGTCGCAGAATGGTGGACTTGTCGTCCCAAGGAAAGCGCGCCGACTGCGGTGCATCCAGGGCCTGCCACAGCGGGTTGGCGCTGGCGATCTCGAAGTCGCGTCTGAAGTCTTGAGGTTGCAGGCCACGGGCCACATGTTCGGCAATTTCTTCGTGTGTGGGCCACAAGTCTTGTAGAAAGACGGATTGACCGTTCGCACCCGCCTGTACCGGATCGGTGGCCAAATTTCTTTGTGCGTCACCGGCGAGTCCAAAGGCAATCACCAGCGGCGGCGACATGATGAAGCTCAATTCCAAGTCCGGGTGCACTCGGCCTGGAAAATTACGGTTGCCCGACAAAATGGCCACCGCTTTGCTGTGACCGGCGTTTTGGGCTTGAACAATGGGCGCTGTCAATGGCCCAGGGTTACCAATGCAGGTGGTGCAGCCATAGCCGACGATGCCAAAACCCACCGCTTCCAAATCTTCAAGCAAACCCGCGCGCTGAAGGTAAGAAGCAGCAGCCGGTGAGCCGGGGGCCAGTGACGTTTTGACCCAGTGGGGCACTTTGAGGCCCAGCGCACGGGCCTTGCGGGCCAGCAGGCCGGCGGCGATCAACAACGCTGGATCTGAGGTGTTGGTACAACTGGTGATGGCAGCAATGGCCACAGGGTGCACAGGCAGCGCCTCGCTCTTGCTATTGTGCTCGGGGTCAAAACCCACTTTTTTCAAAGCCTCGGCCGTTTGCGAGAAATGCAGCAAATCCTGCGGCCGCCGAGGCCCTGCGACATGCATGCCGATCTGAGTCAGATCGATGTCGATGCACTGCGTGTAACGTGGTTGTGCCTCAGGTTCAAACCACAGACCGGTGTGCCGCATATAGGCTTCAACACGTTCGATATCTTCCTGAGAGCGACCCGTTGCACGCAAGTAGTCAAGCGTCGCCTGATCCACTGGGAAGTAGCCCGTGGTGGCACCGTACTCGGGTGCCATATTGGCCACCACGGCCCGTGCGCCCGCACTCAGCGTGGACACGCCCGGGCCGAAAAATTCGACAAACTCGCCGGTGACACCCACTTGGCGCAAACGCTGCGTCACCGTCAATGCCAGGTCGGTGGCCAACACACCGGGCGAGAGTCGGCCAGTGAGACGCACACCCATCACATCTGGAATGCGCAGCATGGTCGGCATACCGAACATCACCGTCTGCGCTTCCAGCCCACCCACACCCCAGCCTAGAACGCCAATGCCGTTGACCATCGGTGTATGGCTATCGGTGCCAATCATCATGTCGGGCACCAGCCAAGATTGACCAGCATGCTGCTCGGTGGTGACCACCGTCGCCAGTTGCTCCAGGTTGATGGTGTGCATGATGCCGGTTCCTGGCGGGTTGATGCGCACGCCTTTCAAGACCGAAGACGCCCAGCGCAAAAAACGATAGCGCTCTGCATTGCGACGGATTTCATGCTGCAGGTTCTCGTTCACTGCACCTGCTTTGGCATAGGCCTCGACAGCAAGAGAATGGTCAACCGACACATCCACCTGCAGCCCTGGATTGAGTTGTGTGGGGTCCACGCCCGCCTCCGCCAACGCATCCCGAATGGCGGCGACGTCGACCAGGGCCGGCGTGCTGGTGGTGTCGTGCATCAGCACCCGGCCAGGTTGAAAAGCGATTTCTTCTTCGCTGCTGCCGGTGTCCAGCCAGGCCAGCAAAGCGCGCACAGCCTGCTCGCGCTCAGCGCCTTGCATGTGGCGAATCGCGTTTTCCATCAGCAGACGCAGGACCACGGGCAACTGTGACATGCGCTCGCCACAGGCGGCGCGCAAATTCACCACAGGGTAGGCGTGACCGTTCAGATGCAGGGTGTCTGGCAAGAAATGAGGCGTGTTTTCCATGACTTGCATTTTGCACTTTTTTAATATAAAGTGCAATCATTGTTTTTTTATTCACCCGTTCTGGAGTACCTCATGCAACTCTCTTGTCGTCAATGGATCGCCGCCAGCCTGCTGGCCACACTGGCTATCACTCCTGCTGCCATGGCACAGGATTACCCCAGCAAACCCATCACCATCGTGGTGCCCTTTTCGGCTGGTGGCGGGGTGGACACGGTCGCTCGCATGCTGGCTGAAAAGCTTCGCATCACACTCAAGCAAAACGTGATCGTGGACAACAAAGCCGGGGGCAGCGGCATGATTGGCGCACTGGCGGTCGTCAAAGCACCCGCCGATGGACACACCTTGCTGTTGGGTTCTGCTGGTGAGACGGCGATCAACAGCTACGTCTACAAAAACAAAATGCAGTACCAGCCCGCCAAAGATCTAGCCCCCGTAACCTTAGTCACGCGCATCCCCAATGTGCTGGTAGCAACGCCCAACTTCCCCGCAAAAAACATCGAGGAGCTGGTCGCACATGCGAAGAAGAACCCAGGACGCGTGACCTATTCGTCCAGTGGTGTCGGTAACCCGCAACATCTCAACGGCGAGCTTTTAGAGGAATTGGCTGGCATACACATGGTGCACATCCCCTACAAAGGTGCTTCGGGTCAGCTAATTGATGTCATCTCAGGCAATGTGGATTTCACGTTCGTGAGCTACGCCGCTGCGCGGGCGTTTATCAAAGAGGGCAAGGTCAAGCCTTTGGCGGTGACCTCGGCCAAGCGCGCTGGCTTTGACAGCAACATTCCCGCCATTGCCGAATACAAACCGCTGGCGAAATATCAGTTGGACAACTGGTTTGGCATGTTTGCACCGGCAGGCACACCTGAGCCGGTGATTCAAAAAATAAATGCTGCTGTGACGCAAGCCCTGAAAGACCCTGACCTGGCCAAACGCCTCCAAGACCAGGGCGGTGAGCCGGCGCCCATGAGCGTGCAACAGTTTCGCGAATTCATCCAAAGCGAATCAAAGCAGTTTCAGCGCATTGTCGAAACGGCGCAAATCACCGCTGAGTGATTTTTTCATTCACAAGAGGCATGGACTGACATTGGAGTGGTGTCAGCCTTGCCTCGCATTCAGGAATGGAAGCGATAAACCCTTGCGCTATTGCGATGCATTTGCGCACACATGTCTGGACCTAACCAAGCCCGACACGCATCTGGCCATGCTGAAATGGGTTCATCTCTGAATTTTTCTATCTGAAGAGGGTCATCGCTTTCCTGTCGATGAACGCCCTGGGTATGTGGCCAATTACTGCCCCACAACATGGCCTCAGGGTTTTCTTGCGCCAGAGTGTCCACAAACGGACGTAAATCAGCATAAGGAGAAGTCAGCTTCGAGGACAAGTAAGGCCCGGAGAGCTTCACACAGAGTTGCCCGCCCTTGGTCATTTGCAACATCTTTTGCCAGAGCGTCCCGTGAACACCTTCCTCGACGCTAGGCAATCCCAGATGATCCAAGACAAACAAGCGATTCGATCGCTCGATGGTTTGCGCAACATCCACCAGAACGCCAAGCGATACGTGCAACTGAATGTGCCAAGACGCTGGCACCAGCGCATCCAATTCCTTGATGAGCGCATTGGCTTCGACTGAATTGAAAGATCGGTTGACCACCATGTTCAAACGGGCACCGACGACACCCGCCGCATCCAGCGCCTCGATCTCTTCTCTGGACGAATCTTTCGATACGACCGCAATGCCTTTGGCACGCCCATTGAGTTGCGCCAGGGCATCCAACAAGCACCGGTGATCGGTGCCATAGACGCTGGGTTGAACCAAAACGGCACGTTCCATGTGTGCCTGATCGAGATAACGCATCAACTGCTGTGCGTTGGCTTGATCAGGAGTGAATTTTCTGGTTGCGGCATAGGGATACCGCTGTGGTGCAAAGACATGGACATGGCAGTCACATGGCATGACATCCTGCATCACTGCGCCTGGATGTTGGCAGCCTTGACGGTCTGCTTCCAGTTGTTGACTTCATCGGCGATGAATTTTTGAAACTCTGCAGAGGAATTGCCCACCGGCTCTGCCCCCAGTTCCCGCAGTTTCTGCGCCACTTCAGGGGTCTTCAAAGCCTTCACGATCAATGCATTCAAATGCGTGAGCACATCGCTCGGTACTTTGGCCGGTGCAACCACGCCAACCCAATGGGTAACGCCAAATTTCTGAATTCCGGCCTCGTTAAATGTTGGCACGTCTGGCAACTTGGCAATGCGTTTTGATTGCCCAACAGCCACCGCTTTCACGCGCCCGGAAGCCAATGGTCCTTCGGTGCTGGTGATGCTGTCAATGAGAACGTCGATCTCACCCGCCATCAAGGCTTTGATGGATTCACCGCCACCTTTGTAGGGCACATGTGTGAATTTGGCACCGGTGACACTACCCAACAGCTCGGTGGTCAAGTGTGGCGTGCTGCCGATGCCACCTGAACCATAGTTGAGTTTCTCTGGATTTTTCTTGGCAAACTCCATCAACTCCTGAGCGCTCTTAAATTGGGAAGTGGAAGGAACCATCATCACCATGGGTGACTCTGCGACCTTGGTGACCGGGGCCAGATCTTTGAGCGTGTCGTATGGCATCTTTGACTGCAGAGCTGGCGCCATGGTGAAGGGCCCGCTGATGAAAGCTAGGGTGTAGCCATCCGCTGGGGCTTTGGCCACGGTGTCTGTGCCAATCACCCCACCTGCACCGGCTTTGTTTTCAACCACAAACGACTGCCCGGTCAACGCGGTCAGTTGCTGCGCGAGAACACGCCCCATCACATCATTGGGCCCCCCTGCGGCAAACGGCACAACCAAACGAACAGGCTTGGAGGGGTAAGCACTTTGGCCCAAGGCGGCGCTGGACAGACAGGCCAACGACAGGGCAGCCAAAACAAAGCGGCGTTGCATGAAATTTTTGGGGTGTTTCATAGAAGCTGAACTCTCAAGTGGATGGGACAAATCTGTTTGCGCGGATTGAGCACTCATTCGTAATGTACTATAAATTTAAATGATACATCGAATATTGATTTTCATGCTAATATTTTAAGAATGAATGATCCAATAATTGCCTTGATACATGCTACGCCTCTCGCCATGCGGCCCGTTGGTGAGGTGTTTGCAGCCCTTTGGCCCAAAGCGAAATGCCGCAATTTGCTTGATGACAGTCTCACATCGGATTTACAAGAACAAGGAATGAGCCCCGCCATGGTGGACCGCATGGTGGGTCTGGCCGGCTATGTCAAAGATCAAGGAGCTCAGGCGATTTTGTTCACTTGTTCAGCTTTTGGTCCTGCGATTGATTCAGCAAAAAGGGCATACAACATTCCGATCCTCAAGCCCAACGAGGCCATGTTTGATGAGGCCCTGGACCTGTGCGAGCAGATGGGCAAATCGTGTCGGATTGGGTTGCTCACCACTTTTGCACCTGCAGCCGTGTCCATGCAAGAGGAGTTTCAGGAAGCCATTGATCAAAGGCGCCTCTCAGTCGTTGTTGAAAGTGCTTGTGCTGTTGGCGCACTTGAGAAACTCAATGCAGGTGATTCGAAAACCCATGATCGGTTATTGCTAGAGACGGCGACCGCCATGCCGGCCTGTGATGTGTATGTGCTGGGCCAGTTTTCCATGGCTCGCAGCCAAGCCTTGGTGCAAGAAGCCCTGCAAAAAACCGTTCTGACCAGTCCTGCAAGTGCCGTTCGACGCCTGCAATTTGCCCTGGCCGTCAACCCTATCTACCCTACCCCTTGATTCGACTGGAGAAATAAATGAAATTCATCGTTTTACCTTGCGACGGTATTGGCCCCGAAATCGTTGAAGCCTCTGTGCAGGTACTCAAGGCTGCTGACGCTCGTTTTGGTCTGAACATCCAACTGGACTATGACTCTGTTGGCTTTGATAGCTTGCGAGACCACGGCACGACCTTGCGAGATGAGTTACTGGCCAAAGCGAGAACATATGACGGCATCATTCTTGGCACGCAGTCGCACGCCGACTATCCGGCACCACAAAAAGGTGGACGCAATGTGTCGGCAGGTTTTCGAATTGGGCTGGACTTGTACGCCAATGTGCGCCCTGCCAAGACCCGCCCGTTCCTCGAGTCGAACATGAAGACGGGCAAATCGATGGACTTGGTCATCATGCGAGAGGCCACTGAAGGGTTTTATCCCGACCGGAATATGACCCGTGGCTGGGGCGAAGTCATGCCCAGTCCCGACATGGCGCTCTCGACCCGAAAAATCACACGGCACTGCAGCGAGCGAATTGCACGTCGCGCTTTTGAATTGGCCATGACACGTCGTAAAAAGGTCACTGCTATTCACAAGGCAAATAGCTTTCATATGACCGATGGCCTTTTCCTGGAGGCTGTTCGGCATGTTGCCAAAGGGTTTCCGCAGGTTCAACTCGATGACCTGCTGGTAGACGCTTCGACCGCCCACTTGGTAAGAAACCCAGAAATTTTTGACGTGCTCGTGGCGACCAATTTTTATGGCGACATCTTGTCAGACCTCGCCAGCGAGCTGTCGGGCAGCCTGGGGCTGGCCGGCTCGGTGATGGCCAGTGAAGAGTTGTGCTGCGCCCAGGCGCAACATGGCTCGGCGCCTACCATTGCGGGGAAAGACATTGCGAATCCAACCTCGATGATTTTGTCCGTCGCGATGATGGTTCAGTGGGTGGCAGACAAGCAAGGCCATAAAGCGCTACGACAAGCAGGCGACGCCATGACTGCAGCGGTAGATGTCGTTCTAGCCAACCCGGCTACCCGCACACCGGACATCGGCGGCACCATGGGCTGTCAAGCATTTGCCCAAGCTGTCGCTGACGCCGTCAAAAGCGTTTAAAGCAGTTTATGCGAAAGTATTACAGGACTCCATCGCCGATGAGCACCCCGGATCAAAGCCTGGAACCGCAAACAGCTTTAACGTAAGCTCTGTGTGCGGTTGTCGATTAGACTCAATCGGAATGTCAAATCAGCTCGCCTCACCCAAACTCAGTGCGTTGATACCGACCCTGGCCAAGCGGATCGTGGAGATGGTTCGACGCGAGAATTTCTCCGTAGGACATCGACTCACTGAAGTCGCGCTGTCACAAGAGCTCAAGGTGTCCAGGTCCCCTGTTCGCAAAGCATTGCAACATTTAAAGGCCCAGGGTGTCGTCACTTCTTTTCCTCGCAAGGGGTTTCAGCTGGCCAAGTCAGCCGTCGAGCTGGCAACCGTCGATGTGGGCACAAGCGACACCTCTGACGAAGAGTTGTACTTGAGCATCGCCAACGAACGCATTCACGGGGCACTACCCGAAGAAGTGCACGAATCAAACCTGATGGAGCGCTTCAGTACCACGCGGCTTCAGATACAGCGTGTACTGCACCGCATGGCCAGAGAGAGCATGATCGATCGCAAGCCTGGGCGCGGATGGGTGTTTCGCCCCCTGCTGACCAACAGCGACTCGCACCGGGAAAGCTACCGGTTTCGCATGATCATCGAACCCTCTGCCATCTTGGAGCCAGGCTATCAGCCCGATTTGGCTGAACTAGAGAAATGCCGAAGAGAGCAAGAAGAATTGCTTCAAGGTGGGATTGAAAAATGTTCCCCCGCAGAGCTCTATCGCGCAGGCGTGCATCTGCACGAAACGGTTGTCGCGGGTGCCAACAATCGATTCCTGCTTGACAGTTTGCGCACCATCAACCAGATGCGCCGTGTGGTGGAATACGGAACGCGATTGGACCGTTCACGCCTTCATCAGCAATGCAGAGAGCATCTGGTTTTAATAGACCTTCTTATTAAAGGCGAGCGCATGGAGGCTGCACATTTTCTACGCCAACACCTCAACGGTGCGCGTATCTCAAAAATTGGGGAAAGCTGAATTCAGCTTGCAGACTTTTCCCTTGCAGCATCACGCAGGTGCAGGCGAATAAAGTCACACGCAGCTTCACGTTGACCATTCAAAAGCAGTTCAATCAGAACTTTGTGCTCCTTGCACCGACGTGCTGCCGCCGCGCGATCAACCACTTTCTTGTATTCCATCAGGCGTCTCAAACGGTTGATACGCTTGAGAGATTCGACAATGAAAACATTCCCAGAAAATCCGGCGATCATTTCATGAAGCCGGGCATTCGCATCAAATAATTGGGCGGGCGAAGCCCACTCCACGGCACCATCGATCAATTCCTGCTGCTCAGCTAGGCAACGCTTCAGCGCTACCTCATCTACTTTGAATCCGGGCTCCATCAGAGCGGCCGATTCAATGAGGATGCGAAAACGGTACCCCTGGTCATAAGTTTCGGGCGACGTCAGGATGGGAAGAAATCGCCAGCCATGACCCGGCAGTCGCTCGATCCACCCCTCGTGCACGATGCGTTGCAAGATCGAGCTCAGCTGGGCCTTGGTCAAGGCAAAGCGCCGCATTAGATCGCTCTCGGTGATTTTGTCAGGCAAGCGACCTTCCAGTCGATCTTCTGCAATTTTGAGATAGATGGGTTCGATTTCATCCACAGATGCAGTCGTCAGAATGTCGAGTGCAGGCAACTGAGGATGAGTGGCCACCGTGTAGCCGCCCTCTTCACGTGTCAGCACCACACCCTTTTCCTCAAGAAGCTTCAGTGCTTGTCGTACGGGTGAACGAGAAACATCCAGCCGTTCTGCAAGCGCTCGCTCAGCCAAGGTATCCCCAGGACTCAAGTCTCCGACTGCAATCAAACCTTCAATGCTTAATGCGAGTTGATCTGCCAGTTTGCTCTGGCGTCGTCGGGTTATAGCCGGAGTTACGCTTTCAGTGCTCATTAGGACGAATGGGTCAAATCGAAATGTTCAACATGCGGCGGTTGTTTAAAAAATGGTCCGATGATGGATCGCCATTCAGCAAACGCTGCCGATTGCCTGAATCCTACCGTATGCGCCTCAGTGGTGGTCCAGCGGACCTGTAAGACCCAACGGCCAGGCGTTTCCTGGCATGACAGGATGTCATGACCTAGATAGCCCGGCGACTTTGACAAAACCGTAGATACGCCCTTAACCAGCGCCTCACCGAAAGCAGCATGCTGAACTGGCTCTACCGAAAAATCAGCTAATTCAATGATCATGATTGCTTCTCTTTACTTATAGCCCAATCAATCAGCAGTGACGCCCGCCTTCTTGATCACAACTGCCCAACGATCTGTTTCGGTTTGAATGAAGCGGCCAAAAACTTCTGGCGCTCCACCAACTGGAACAGCCCCCATTTGCAGCAGTTTTTGCGATGTGGCTGGCTCCTTCAGAATTTGCTCAACTTCGTTGTTGAGATATTTCACGATTGCAGGAGAAGTGCCTGCAGGCGCTAACAATCCGTACCAAGCAGGAGCATCGAAAGCAGGCAAACCAGATTCGGCAAATGTGGGAACGTTTGGAATTTCTGCCAAACGCTTAGCACCAGACACCGCCAGCGGCTTCACCTTTCCACCCTTGATGTGCGGAAGTGCAGATGGTGCGGTGTCAAATATCAATTGAATCTGACCGCCCATCAGATCAGTCACTGCGGGTGCGCTGCCTTTGTATGGAATATGGGTCATCGGCGCATTCGTAAGAGAACTGAACAATTCACCAGCCAAATGCACAGAAGTTCCCTTACCCCCAGAGCCGTAATTAATCGCATCAGGCTTGGCCTTTGCAGCTGCCACAACCTCCTGAACTGATTTAACGCTCAGTGAAGGTGATGCAATCAAGACCGTAGGTGAGTTAGCGATGTGCGCCACAGGTACGAAATCTTTTTTAACGTCGTACTTGAGGGTTTTATAAACGCTAGGGTTGATCGACAAAGTCACTTGACCAAACAAAAGTGTCTGACCATCGTTTTTGGCTCGTGCCGCTTGTTCATTGCCAATGTTGGTCCCTGCACCGGGTTTGTTGTCGATGATGAAGGTGCCACCGGTTCGCTCTGTCAAGCGTGTCGCCACAATCCGAGCCACGTTGTCACTACCCCCGCCAGGTGCAAAGGGAACAACGATGGTCACAGGACGGGAGGGATAACCATCGGGTCCGTTCGCCAGTACAGATCCCGCCATCAAAGCAAGAAGCGATGTAATCATCCAATTTTTCGAGAGTTTCATTTCTGTCTCCTGATCTATGGTTTCTGAATCAAGCACGAATGGCTTGAACAACTGCATTTGTGAAAGCTTGGGTGCCAATGCGTCCACCGATATCAGGCGTGCGCGTTTCAGCGTTAGCCAAGACAGCTTCTACTGCTGCATGCATCGCTTTTCCAGCTTGAGCAAAGGCCGCGTTTTGACGCTTAACGCCAATCCAATCAAGCAACATCGCTACCGACAAAATCATCGAGGTTGGGTTGGCTTTGTCTTGGTTAGCAATGTCAGGCGCTGAACCGTGTTGGGCTTGAGCACAACACAAATCATCACCCGCCATCACTGATCCAGCTAGACCCAAGCTGCCTGAAAGCTCGCTGGCAAGGTCTGACAAGATATCGCCGTAAAAGTTTTCTGCAACCAATACGTCAAAACGCTCCGGGTTCTTCACCATCCATGCTGTAGATGCGTCCACCAACAAATCGTTGAACTCGACTTCTGGAAAGTCTTTAGCAACCGTACGTGCGCATTCGAGGAAAAGACCGTCGGTCATGTGGAAGCTATTCGCCTTGTGAATAGCGGTGACCTTTTTCTTGCGAGTCATCGCCAGCTCAAATGCTCTCTGTGCAATGCGCATGCTGCAATGACGCGTGATCTTACGAACAGCCAATGCCATGTCGGGGCTTGGCATCATCTCTCCCCAGCCTTTGTGCATATTTCGGTCTACATAAAAACCTTCAGTGGCTTCACGCATGATGACCAAATCCATCACTTTGCCTTCACGCATGTTGGAAGGCAGGTAGCTGCGTGTTTTGGCTGGGCGCACGTTGGCGTATAGATCCAATTTGACGCGGAAGGAGGCCGAAATATTGATGCCACCTTTTTCTGGCGCTGGGTAATCCGCATGAGATTGGGTGCCCAGAAGAATGCCGTCATATCCCTTTGCCTGTTCAAGCAACTCTGGACGAAGCGTCGTGCCGTGTTTTTCCAAACTCACAAATCCGATGTCTTCATAGTCATAGGAAATATTCAGACCAAATTTCTGGTCAACGGCTTTCAAGGCTTCGATGGAAGAAGCAACGATTTCTGGACCAATGCCATCACCAGGTAAAACGAGGAATTTCATAATGTTTGTCTTTCTTTACTTTTTGATGTGCTCTGCGGAGACAGGTGCGGTGGCACCGGTTTCTGTGAGCGTTCGTGTGGCGGCTGTGTTTTCGTAAATCCAAAGAATCTTCATGGGATTGGTTTTGGACATATTGCGAAAACGATGCGACACATTTGGGGGAATGAAGGTCACGTCATGGGGCTTGAGTTGGTACTCCAAACCATCAATATCCATGATGGCTTCGCCTTCCATCAACACCACACTCTCTTGGCAGTTGTGACTATGAAATGGAATCACTGCACCACCTTCAAACGAGGTGTATCCAGTGATGAAGCTTTGCGTGCCTACTTCTTTGTTGATCAACGGTGTGGTGCGTGCTCCATTACCACGTTCATAAGTGGTGAGGTCTTCAGGGCGCAATAAAGCTGCGTTTGAGGGGGTACGAATCGTCATGATGACTCCTTAGTAAATTGATGTTGAAATGTTTATTTGGCTGGGCCAATCCACACGGTTTTGATGTTGGTAAATTCACGTGCGCCGTGCACACCCAATTCACGTCCGTAGCCTGATTGCTTAATACCGCCAAAGGGATAGCGCGGGTCTGAAGCAACCAATCCATTGATGAACACCGCACCTGCTTCGATGCGACGAGCCAACTTGGCACCTTCCTCAACGTTTTGTGTCCATAAACCTGCGCCAAGCCCATAGTCCAAACTGTTAGCCAAGGCGATGGCTGCTTCGGTGTCTTTCACTCGCATGATGGCTGCTGCGGGCCCAAAGGTTTCTTCGCAACCTGCCGCCATTTCGGAAGTGACATCACCCAGCACGGTGGGCTCGTAGAAAAAGCCGGGGCCGTCCAAAAACTTGCCGCCCATGAGCAACTTAGCGCCCTGCGCTACTGATCGTTGCACTTGGTCGTGCAAGTCGTCACGCAAATTGGCACGAGCCAAGGGGCCAATAGTCACATCGCGCTGCATGGGGTCACCCACTTTGAGTTCGGCGGTGTAGTGACAAAAGCGTTGAGTGAATTGCTCAGCCACGGCATCAACCACGATGAAACGTTTGGCTGAAATGCAGCTTTGACCCACGTTCTGAAAACGTGCTTTCACTGCACTCTTGGCGGCAAGTTCAATGTCGGCATCAGCCAACACAATGAAGGCATCTGAACCACCTAACTCAAGAACTTGTTTTTTGAGCACCGCCCCCGCTTGCGAAGCCACTAACTTACCCACAGGCGTTGACCCAGTAAGGGTGACAGCAGAAATGCGGCGATCTTCAATCAAACCCTTCACTTCGCTGGCTTCGACTAACAATGTGGCAAATAAACCTTCGGGTGCACCAGCATCACGAAATAACTGAGCAATCGCCAACGCACATTGAGGAACATTGTTAGCGTGCTTCAACACAACCCCGTTACCTGCAGCCAACGCAGGGGCTGCAAAACGCATGACTTGCCAGAAGGGATAGTTCCATGGCATCACCGCCAAAACAACACCCAAAGGGTCGTACACAACCTTGCTCAAGGTTGCGCTGCTTGGAACTACTTCATCGCCCAAATACTCTGCGGCTTTTTCCGCATAGAACTCACAGTTCCATGCACATTTTTCGATTTCTCCTTCAGCCTCGTTGACTGGCTTACCCATCTCCAAGGTAATGAGTGCGCCGTATTCAGCCTTGCGCTCACGCAACAACTTAGCGACCTGACGCAAAAGAGGCGTGCGCTCGGCAAGACTTTTTTGAGCCCATTGCTTTTGAGCAGCTGCAACTGCGGTCAATGCTTTTTCAACTTCGGCAGGCGAATCGGCCTCAAAATTTTTAATTTTTTCTTCCGTTGCCGGATTGATGGAATAGATCATGAACGTCCTCTGTTAATTGCTAAAGCCATATAGGCGTGCTGGGTTATCGACAAGAATTCTTTGAGTGGCATCTACGCTATTGAGGGATCTCAAAACTTGCTCAAGAGCCGTGCGGTTATCAATCTGGCGAAATGGTTCAATGGCTTCGGGGCTTCTGCCTTTTCCACCAGCGCCGCCTGTATGCGGCCAATCTGATCCCCAGACAACTTGTTGCGGTGCTACAGAGTAGAAAAGTTTCGTGAGCGCTTCAGCTGAACATCCACTCCACATACGGTATGCAGCTGACAACTTCACATAGATGGGCGCTACTCGCATCGCGTTTACTAACCGAATCAATAAGCTCTCGCTTTCGGGGTCTGGCATCGTGCCGCCAGCAAAGTGATCCAGTACTACGGGAACGCCGAGGGTCGAGTAATCCTCGAGCATTGATACATGCAGGTCTAAGCTTGCGTGCACCTGTAAGTGCCAACCAGGCAGGTCAGCAATTCGGCAAGCAAGTTCAATTTGCTGCTTGACCTCCTGCAGGCCAGCACCACTGACGTGCAAATTCAAACGCACCCCACGAACACCACCGCCATGCAACTGCTGAAGCTCAGTCGCTGAAATCGTCTTCAAATCCACAACTGCAACTCCACGAGCTCGATCTATTCCGAGCTGCGCGACGGCATTCAAGAGACATGCGTTGTCGTTGCCGTAAACACTAGGCTGAATCAAAACAACGCGAGAGATACCGAGCGCTTGGTGCATCGCCAGCAGGTCATCAACCCCAGCTCTTGCGGGGGTGTAGGCACGTTTGCTGGCCAGTGGAAATACCTCGGGCTCAAAGACATGGACATGACAGTCACTAGCCCCTGACGGGTATGGTTGATGTGTTTGTATCGACTGCATAGATGGTATTTTAATCTCTACAAATACCATTTTTAATCAATATTTGAGATTTTTATAGGGATATTTGGTTTTTTAGATCTTCTAATTTTCCAAGAAGGCTATAGACGAACACCCCTCACGATCTGCTTCTCCGCTTTTCAAATCACTCCTGAGCACCTACCAAACCAGCAACTGTTAGCACTCAGCCGCGTAGAGTTGTTTTATTTGCTCAACTCTCCTAGGCGCGGCGTCAAAAAGAATGGCACTTTTTGAGAGTGCGTAAGTTGTTGATTTATAAGGGTTCAGACTTGTAGACTAACCACTCTCAAGTCCACAAGTTTTGGAGAATAGAGAGTGATAAATGGCTCAAAACAGCAGTTTTTAGGGCATTTTTTCAAAACGAAGACAACATCTCAAAACGCAAAAAACCCCGCAGAGACTGGGCCTCCACGGGGTTGATCAAAAATTGAGAGTGTGCTTTTCTCAAAAATAAAT
>JACCDG010268455.1_pt1 | contig 32439 bp, 32 predicted proteins | sample 7442471 | NCBI WGS metagenome assembly JACCDG01 (sample SAMN15323444, study PRJNA562643) | freshwater metagenome | isolation source: river surface water | place: USA:Blue River Watershed | collected 2017-08-17 | reverse complement strand
TGGCATCAAAATGCGCAGAGTTTTTCGCTACGCGCACAATCAGTTGCCAAATACCAATTGGGTGGAGCTGCTCAATGGGTTATTGGACAAGAAGAACCATTAGCAATGGTTGCAATCCGTGAAGTAGCAACATCGATTGCTCCGGCGCAACTTGAATCATCTCTCTCGCTTTCGACCAATCAGATCTCTTATGGAAATCCAGTGACTCTCTCAGGTGTCATCACCCTAAAAGATAAATCTCCTGTGGCCTCACTTGCATTTAACGTAGAAGGCAAATACCCAGATGGCACAACTCGCATTCTGACTACCGGCACTACTGGTTTTGATGGTACGTATTCAATCCCAATGTTGATTGGCAAGTCGGTATCACTCCGTGTTCTCACGGAGGCTTCATGGGAGCGCGGCGCGTCTGCATCGCCAGCGCTCTCACTCAGCGTTGCACGAAATCTCATTCTGAATCCACCAACATCGGTGAAGAGTGGAGTTCCGTTTACGATTTCAGGGACTGTTCTGCCGCGTGCAGCCGGAGTAACAATCACTTTGGCGACAACCTCAGGCAGAGTAATTGGAACCGCTACAACCACAGATGCTCAAGGAGCATTCACGATTAACGTGCCTGCCCAGGCTCGTAGCATCGCTTCTTATCAAATTACGGTCGGAGCAGACGCCACGTGGCCTATATTTGCAAGCGACGCATTCTCTATCATTATCCGATGATGGTTAAGACCTCTACAAAAATCGAAGAAGAGATTGCTGCAATCTTTTCTGGTAATACTCCATGGGTCACCATCGTCTGGGATGACCCGGTTAATCTCATGACTTATGTGACATATGTACTCATGGAACTCTTTGGTTACTCTCGCGAAAAAGCTCACGAATTGATGATGAAAGTTCATACCGAGGGCAAGGCGGTTGTCTCTACAGGCTCTCGTGAAGAGATGGAACACGATGTTGCGATGCTCCACGAGTATGGCTTGTGGGCGACTCTTCAGCGTGGTGATCAAGATCTATGAGCACCGAAAAGGGCTTTCATCGCCATGGCGAGAACTCTTATATCGCTGAGTTTGCCGAGAGTGAACGTGAAGTCTTACTCAATCTCATAGAACAATTAATCGAATTACTTTCAGAGCGCGTTGATCACGGTCACGAAGATCCGCTCGCGGCATTGGTTGGAATCACTTCGCATGATTCACCACCAGAAGATGAAGTTTTGCGTCGCCTACTTCCAAATGCATATGCCGATGAAGTGCAAGCAAGTGAATTTAGACGTTATACAGAAGCAACGCTAAGAGGCAAGAAGCAGGCACATGCAATGTCTATGCGGATGTATCTCAAGAGCGCCGATGATGGAATCGTTGATCTTGATCATGACAACGCAAATGCATGGCTGGGTGCAATCAATGACATTCGATTGGCTCTTGGAGTTCGACTCAATGTCCAAGAAAATACTTCAGAAGTTCTTGAGCTACTCGCACCTGATGATCCGCTTCGCGGTGTCTACGGAGTTTATACATGGTTAGGGTGGCTTCAAGAATCTTTACTGTCTGCGCTGATGGATGAATGAGACTGTAGGATCAGACCATGCTTGAAATTTCACAAACATTTGTTGACGCAATTGTTGCTCAATCACGTCAGGAATACCCCGACGAATGCTGTGGAGTGATTCTTGGGCCAGAAGGTTTGGGTAAAGCGCAACGTTTAAAGCCTATGATTAACGCAGCACACAGTCCAACTTTTTATGAGTTTGATCCTAAAGATTTACTCGCTCTCTATCGAGAAATTGAGGACAATGATGAAGAGATCGTCGTCATCTATCACTCACACACAGAGACCGAAGCTCGGCCTTCTCGGACAGATATTGCCTATGCTGGTGAGCCAGGTGCCCACTACGTGCTGGTTTCTAGTCGCGAAGAGATTGCACCTGCAATTGAATTCCGCTCATTCCGCATTATCGATGGCGTAGTTACCGAGGAAGAAGTTTCAATTACCGAATAGGCCGTTTCTTCGCCATAATGTGCGCTATGAGCATCGATATTCGAATCCCAACAATTCTTCGCCCCTACACCAAGGATCAGAAGAGTGTTCAAGCAGAGGGTGCCAACCTTGGCGCACTGATCGCCGATCTCGATGCTAACTACCCAGGAATCGGAGAGCGCTTACTTGAAAACGGCGCGTTGCGTCGCTTCATCAACGTCTACATCAACGATGAAGATGTTCGTTTCCTTGGAAGTCTCGACGCTCAGGTTAAAGATGGAGACTCTGTAACGATTCTGCCTGCAGTCGCCGGCGGTTAATTACATGGCACGTTTTGATTCGCTAGCCGATTCTGTAGGACATACACCGCTGATTGGCCTTCCCAAGCTTTCACCATCTCCAACAGTTCGCTTATGGGCAAAGATGGAAGATCGCAATCCAACTGGCTCGATTAAAGATCGTACTGCGCTCTCGATGCTCGATGCAGCAGAAGCAAGTGGCCAATTAAAACCTGGTGCAACAATCCTTGAACCAACAAGTGGAAATACAGGAATCTCACTTGCTATGGCTGCAAAAGTTCGCGGTTATCGTCTGATTTGTGTGATGCCCGAAAATACAAGCCCAGAACGTAGACAGCTCCTTGAGATGTGGGGTGCAAAGATTATTTCTTCACCTGCTGCGGGTGGATCCAATGAAGCTGTTCGTGTTGCAAAAGAGTTAGCAGCAGAAAATCCAGAATGGGTATTTCTCTATCAATATGGAAATCCTGCAAATACTGCCGCTCACTATGACTCAACCGGTCCAGAAATTTTCGAAGATCTTCCAACGATTACTCATTTTGTCGCCGGCCTTGGAACAACAGGAACGCTCATGGGTGCAGGACGCTACCTTCGTGAGAAGAATCCAGAGATCCAAATCATTGCTGCAGAACCTCGATACGGCGAAGTTGTTTACGGATTAAGAAATATTGATGAAGGTTTTGTTCCAGAACTCTACGATGCATCAGTTCTCACACGCAGATTCTCAGTTGGGGCGGAAGATTCAGTTCGCCGTGTTCGAGAACTTCTAGAAGTTGAAGGAATCTTCGCTGGAATCTCAACTGGTGCAATTCTTCATGCAGCGATTGCTTTAGCCAATGAGGCAGTGCGTGATGGAAAGAGCGCTGATATTGCCTTCATCGTCTGCGATGCAGGATGGAAATATCTCTCGACCGGCGTATACGGATCTCAGGTAGACGAAGCTACGGAAGGATTAGACGGTACCCTTTGGGCATGAGCTCGGCACCAATTGGCATCTTCGATTCTGGAGTTGGCGGATTAACCGTTGCACGAGCAATCTTGGATCAATTACCGAATGAATCCACGATTTATATTGGAGATACTGCACGCGGACCCTACGGTCCACGTCCGCTCGCTGAAGTTCGCGATTTCTCACTCGAGACAATTGATTTTCTCATCGAACAAGGTGTTAAGGCTGTTGTTATTGCCTGCAATACTGCAAGTGCTGCAATGCTTCGCGATGCACGTGAGCGTTACTCAGTTCCAGTTATTGAAGTAATTCAACCTGCAGTTCGTCGCGCAGTGGCAGCAACGCGTACGGGTCGCATTGGCGTAATCGGTACCGCAACAACAATCGAATCACGCGCTTACCTTGATGCATTTGCCGCAGCACCTCATCTAGAAATTACAGATGTTGCTTGTCCTGCCTTTGTAGAGTTTGTAGAACGGGGAGAAACATCAGGTCCAGCGATCACTGAGATCGCACGAACGTATTTGAAGCCAATTATGGATGCCGACGTTGACACTCTTGTCTTAGGGTGCACGCACTACCCGCTACTGACCGGCGTGATCTCCTACGTTGTTGGTAATGGTGTTTCACTTGTTTCTAGTGCTGAAGAGACGGCAAAGGATCTCTACCGAACCTTGGTTGAGACCGATCAACTCAGAAGCGCTACTGCTGGGCCTGCCGAACATCAATTCCTTGCCACAGGAGATGCCAAGAGCTTTGAAAGCTTGGCACGGAGATTCCTGGGGCCAGAAGTTGGTCACGTACGACACCAAGATCTTTAATAGTCACCAACATTAAACCGACAGATAACGATAAAGAGGAATACATGACACGCATCGACGGAAGAACCAATAAAGATCTACGTGACATCAAGATCACTCGTGGCTGGTTAGATCATGCAGAAGGTTCAGTGCTCGTCGAATTCGGAAAGACTCGTGTTCTCTGCGTTGCTTCATTTACTCCTGGAGTTCCTCGTTGGCTTAAAGATTCTGGAAAAGGTTGGGTCACTTCAGAATATTCAATGCTGCCTCGTGCAACACACACACGTTCTGATCGAGAGTCAGTCAAGGGAAAGCTTGGCGGACGTACGCAAGAAATTTCACGTCTCATTGGCCGATCACTTCGTGGCATCGTAGACGTTGCGCAACTCGGTGAAAATACAATTGTTATCGACTGCGATGTGCTTCAAGCTGATGGTGGAACACGCACTGCCGCAATCACTGGTGCATACGTTGCACTGGCAGATGCAATTAATTGGGCACAGAAGCAGGGCCACATCAAAGCCGGTGCAAAGCCACTGTCAGATTCAGTAGCTGCGGTCAGTGTTGGAATTATTGATGGCGTTCCGATGCTTGATCTTTGCTATGAAGAAGATGTACGTGCTGAGACCGACATGAATGTGGTCTGTAGTGGTGATGGACGATTTATTGAAGTACAGGGCACTGCCGAAGGCGCACCATTTGATCGCGCACTTCTGGATTCGCTTTTGGATCTTGCGCTGGCTGGTTGTGCCGATCTCACAGCGCTGCAGATTAACGCTCTCGCAAAGTAAGCGTAGAAGTAATGAAAAAGCTTCTCCTTGCCACGCGCAATAAAGGAAAGATCGAAGAGTTCCATCGCATTCTGGAAGAGATAGCGCCTGGAGAAATTGAACTCATTGGGCTCGATCAATTTCCTGATCTTGCAGATGTGGAAGAGACTGGCACTACATTTCAGGAGAATGCTCTTCTCAAAGCTCAGCAAATGTCTGCAGCAACCGGCCTACCTGCCATTGCAGATGACAGTGGATTATGTGTTGATGCACTCGGCGGCGATCCGGGAATATACTCTGCTCGCTGGTCAGGAGTGCACGGTGATGATGAAGCAAATCTCCGCAAAGTTCTAGATCAAGTGAAAGAAGTTCCTGATGCTGATCGCACTGCGTATTTCATCTGCGTCGCAGCTCTTGTTCTTGTCGATGGATCTAGCCACTGTGAAGAAGGAAGATTCTATGGCCGCCTTCTACATCACCCAGTGGGTGAGAACGGTTTTGGTTATGACCCGATATTTGCCCCCGATGGATATTCCATTTCAAGCGCGCAGATGAGTGCTGCTGACAAGGATGCAATTAGCCATCGCGGAAAAGCTCTTCGAGCAATCGCCCCGCATGTAAGAAAAATGGTGGCCGAGCTAGGCTAAACTTGGCTCACCCGAAGCAAGGAGCGATTGTGGCCGTAAAGAAGAAACCTGCTGTCAAGAAGGCAGCCGTCAAGAAGAGCGCAGCGAAGAAGTCTGTTGCGAAGAAGACTGTTAAGAAGTCAGCGGTAAAGAAGAGCGCTGCAAAGAAGAATGTTAAGAAGTCAGCAGTAAAGAAGAGCGCAGCGAAAAAGACTGTTAAGAAGTCGGCGGTTAAGAAGTCGGCGGTTAAGAAATCTGCGGCAAGGAAGCGTGCGGTATCTGCATCTTCTGTAGTTATTCCACCAGTTCCTTCATCAGCATCTCTCGGGGCTGCTCGTGTTGATGTTTCGTCAACACCAAAGCCTGCGACAAAGAGCGCAGCTGCTCCAGCAAAACCATCAGCCGCAGCATCTACACCTAAGCAAGGTTCATCTGGCAAGGTTCTCGCCGCGATCATCGTAGGAATCATTCTTCTTGCTGTCGTTGTTGTTACTCGCCCAGATAGTGGTAGCGATGATGCAACACCTGCACCTGCTGCTTCAGCATCAGCGATGCCATCTGAAGAGCCAAGCGAAGGCGCGATGGAAGAGCCAAGTGCGGAACCAACAAGTGAAGAGACATCAGCGCCAGTTGCAGCAGTTGAAGGTCCAAAGACAATTGGAAATTGGAAAGATTCAGCTAAGTCAGTGATGTCAATTACTTGGAAAGCTCCAGCAGCATCTGCCGGACTTACAGGATATAAAGTTGAAGTTCGCGTTAATCGCGGCGAGTGGGTCGTTAAGTCTGAAGTTCCCGCTGATCAACTTTCAATCGAGTTTTCAAAGACCGATTCAATGGGTGAGACTTCATTCCGTGTCTCATCAGTTTACTCCGATGGACAAGAGGCAGTTGGAAACACCTTCGGCTTCTCAGGTGTCTTCGAGTAAAAAGTATTAGTTAAAAAACCCGCATCGAATCTGGTGCGGGTTTTTTATTTGAGCGCTTCATCAATGGCAATGACATAGGCACTTACTCCGGTTGGCACTAAGTGCACACCATCTGGAGCAAAGTATTCAGGATGACCTGTCGAAATTGCATTCCAGTCAACGACTCGAATATTTGAGTATTGAGCTGCAAGCTCTGCAATGAGCTCATTATTTGCATCGCGATAAGCTCTTGGCACGGCAGTATTTACAACAACAACCTTTGGACTCTCTTTTGCAAGGTCAAAGATTGCTCGCACAGTCTCTTCATTAAGTACATCGTTATTCCCCAGATCCATCACGATGGTCGAACCAGCGGCTTTCTCGAAATCTTTAGTCATCTCCTCGAGAAGTTCAGGGGCGGCCCGACCAACTCGGGCATTAACTACGAGAAGTGGGCGTATTTCCGCAATGGCAGAGCGAATTCCAAGAATGACTGAATCCCCAGTAAGCCAGATCATCTCTGAGCGATCAACCGTCTCTGCCACCGGGGGAGTGAATTCAGGTTCACTCTGCAACGTTTTTTGAAATTCTTCTGCAGCTCTGTTACTTGAGACTACTGCAACGGAAGAGAGAACAGAGAGTGAAACGAGAAGGACTGAGATGGATGAGAAAACTGCAACCTTCTGTCTCTTGCGCACAGAAGTTGTTCGGTACTTCATTCCCTTAAACCAATATTCAACTCTGCCACTACGAATTGGCAACTCAACAAGCTTGAGTGAGATGTCAGCAAGAGCCAGAACAACCAGAATTCGTAGAGCAATCAGCGCCCAATCTTGTCCATCAATATCAACTCGTGGACGTGTAATTTGAAAGACAACCCAGTGCCACAAGTAGATTGCATAAGATCTTTCACCAATCCAAAGGAGAACTCGGTTCTGCAAAATCGGTGCAAAGCGAGATGCGGGATGAACGATAGAAGTGATGATTGCTGCGCCAAAGATGGCTGCTAAAGGAAATGCGATTTTATACGCGGTTGGAGAGCTCGCATCAATGAGAAGAAACGATCCAATGATTCCAACTAGTCCGAATACTCCGATAAAGTCAATAAAGTTTTGGGCCTTATTACTCACTTCGCTCTTGAAATTCTGTGGAATCCAACTCACCGCAAGGGCTGCACCGAGGAAGAGACCGATGCTATGTGTATCGGTGCCGAAGTAGACATGGCTTACTGAGCTTGATGCATCTAGTTGTAAAGAGACAAGGAAGAGTGCAGTACCTGAAAAGAGTGCAATAACTAGCGCAGCTAGTGGGATCACTTTCTTGCCGAAGCGTTTAAGAATCAGTAGAAGAAGTACAGGCCAGATGAGGTAGAACTGAGACTCGACTGCCAGCGACCAGGTGTGCTGTAGTAACGGAGGGCGCCCAATCGCTTCGAAGTAATCTTGTTGCTTAAAGACGAGCCACCAATTCATGGATCCTGTGAGCGAAAAAGGGATATCCGTGAGGAATCGTTTCACCGAATCTTGCGCCCAGATACTGACGTAAAAAGCAGTTACCACAATCATAAAAATCATCGGAGGGAGTAAGCGTCGCGCGCGTGCTTTATAGAATCCTCGGAGATCTAATCCACCACTGCGTGCAATTGAATCAAGCAGTAACCGAGTGATTACATAACCCGAGATAACAAAGAAAAGATCTACACCGAGAAAGCCACCGGGAATCCATGGAAAACCTAAGTGATAGAAAACAACTGCAGCAACTGCGATGGCACGCAATCCATCAATTGCAGGGATATGTTGGATACCTCGCTTGGTAGCCATGGGAGTTAACGTCGCTTAGCTGGAGTTTTCTTCGCGCTCTTCTTTACTGCGCTCTTCTTTACTGCGCTCTTCTTTGCCGTGCGAGCTTTTACTGGCGCTTCAAGTGCTGGCTTGGTTCGCTGACTCACAACCTTCTTTGGGACTTGTGGAAGCAACCCACCATCAGTAGATAAGTTCTCACTTACCTTTTTCTGCAGATCACTGAGACGAGCAAATGCAGTTTCGAGACTAGAACGACCTTGCGCAATAGCTGTCTCTGCAGCATGTAGAGATTGTGTCTGGATGCGGTTGAGTCGTTCAGCTTCAGACATAACCTGACTTAACCATTGGCGGTATTCAATAACTTCATTCTGTGCATCAGAAATAATTCGTTCACCTTCTCGGCGGGCAGCAAGTGCTAGCGCTGTAACTTCACGACGCTTCTCTTCAAAGAGAGCTTCAGCATCTGCTGTAGCTTGAGAAAGAATGTCCTGCGCTTCACTTTCTGCGGCACTGATGTATTTGCGACCGCGCGATTCAGCTCCAGATAAAAGTGCACGCGCTTTACTCTCTGCCGCCTCAACTGCTTCGCGAGCAGTTTTACTTGCTTCGCTGACAAGACGTTCAGAGGAAGAGAATGCCTTCTGTTCACGCGCTTGAGCAGATTTGATCATGGTCATGGCCGTCTCTGTAGCCAAGATTTCGAACTCTTCTTTACTGAGAGATGTGATGTCACGGCGCGAGCGCAAGTCAGATAACTGTGCCTCAAGTTCGCGAATACGATCGACAGAGTTCTGCGTCGATGTTTCGCCTTCTTTGAAACCTACCCAATTAAGAAAGGAGCTCTTCTCATTTGCCATGGCCCTAGATTAGGGCACCATCGGAGTTCTCCAAAAGTGCGCATTGGTGGACAGGGTGATATTTGAGCGCAAACCCAGGGCTAATCGCGGTAGATGGCGAAGGAGATTGCCAGGTACTGAGAGATCCACGCGGCCAGCACGAAGATATGAAAGAGCTCGTGAAAGCCGAAATACTTAGCATTGGTGCCGGGCTTTTTGAGGGCGTAGAAGATCGCTCCCACTGAATACAGCAGCCCACCGATAAGAATCGGAATGAGTACCCAGAGGCCACCTTCTTTGTAGAGTTGAGGTGTGTAGAAAACTGCAACCCAACCAAGAGCGAGATAGTTAACGACGTAGAGCCAGCGCGGTGCACCAAGCCAAAAGATTCGCATCGCCACGCCAAGAAGAGCGCCGGTCCAGACGACGCTGAGACAGATGGTCCGATCTCGTCCCTCAAGTAAGGTCATTGCAAAAGGTGTGTAGGAACCTGCAATCAGCAGGTTGATATTGGCGTGATCCCATCGTCGCCACATCTTCTTCTTCGCAGGCGACCAGGGGACTCGGTGGTAAATCGCCGAGACGCTAAAGAGCGTGATTGCCGTAACTGAATACAACGCCACTGCAAATTTGAGCGACTCTTTGCTTAAGATAAAGAGTACGAGTGAGGCGATTATGACTACCGGTGTAGCTCCAAGGTGAAACCAGCCACGCAACTTAGGTGGCTCCACCACACTTGCCTCTTCAGATTTCTGTGAGGGTATTTCTGCGGGAGCTTCCATGGTCTCAACAGTAGATGGTCATCAGCCAAAGGTGGGACCCCTCGACGGGTGGCTTGAGAGAGCGAGTGGCTGCCCAGATTTGAGCGTATTTTAGAAAAAAAGTATAGAAATTTTTGGAAAATAGGTCTCTTTATAGGTGCAAATCACTGGCAACAGGATCACACTCTTACCTATCGACTAACGGTGAGGTTCCTCGAGGACGGCACCGGAACATCGATTTCACGGGCCGCCCGGTCCGCTGATATCAACAAAACACCCACGGAGGTTGTTTTAGATGGTAACTCTCAACCAAGATCAATGGAATCTTGTCTATAACGTATTCTCGTTTGGACTTATTTCCATGCTTGCTTGCACGGTGTACACACTCGTTGCACAAGCACGCGTTCTACCTAAGTACCGCAATGCTCTCGTAATGTCATCGATGGTTACATTCATCGCTGGATACCACTACTGGAGAATTTTCAATTCATTCAGCGAAGCATCAGATGGCTTGAAGGTAGATCTTTCTGGAGCTCCAGGATCATTCAACGAGGCATACCGCTACGTTGACTGGCTACTCACAGTGCCACTACTTCTTGTTGAAGTAATTGCAGTGCTTGCACTTGCAAAGGAAGTTTCAAAGTCACTTATCATGCGCCTTGTTCCAGCATCAGCTGCAATGATCGCACTTGGATACCCAGGTGAAATCTCAACTGATCAGAACACACAGGTTCTATACGGTGTTCTTTCAACACTTCCATTCCTCTACATTCTCTACGTACTATTCGTAGAGCTCACCAAGTCTCTTGATCGTCAGCCAGCAGGAGTTGCAGCAACTGTAAAGAATCTGCGTCTTCTACTCATCGCGACATGGGGCGTTTACCCAATTGCTTACATTCTTGGAATGGGTGCTGGAGATCCAACAGCGAATGCATTCGTTGGAGTCCAGGTTGGATACACAGTCGCAGACGTTTTGGCGAAGTGCGTATTCGGTCTAACAATCCTCAAGATTGCACGCATGAAGTCACATGCAGAAGGAATGGCTGCAGATCACTAATCTGCCGCACTTCTAAAGTAGTTAGAAGTAAGGGTGGGCGCGAAAGCGCTCACCCTTACTTTTTTTATGCTTTAAATATAAGATCCACCAATGACTACACATCGCTCACCAATATTTGCCCTTTCAGATTCTTACGTCGAAAAATCAGCGCGCTTGAGCCCTATGGCCTCGACCTATTTGGGAATCACCGATCTCAATGATCAACTCGATGATTTCTCAATTGCCGGCCGCGCAGTCGAAGCAGATCTCTCTCGAGTAACGCTAGCCGAGCTCGATAAACTCGAGCCTATTGATGAGATCGATCGCGTAGCAAAATCTGTAATGCAGGAGCGACTGACTTCGAGTCTGCAACTCCACGACTCATTTGAATCACATATTTCATTTAACGTTCTCACTTCACCTCCAGCCGATATTCGCCAAGTTTTTGAGATGATGCCAAAAGAGAGCGCGGAAGATTTCGACAATATTGCAAAGCGCTTGCTGGCAGTTGATAAGGCTCACCTCAGCTGGGTTTCAACAATCGATACTTTGGCAAAGAAGGGTAAGACAGTTGCCCAGCGCCAGATTGATGGCATTGCCAAGCAGCTAGAGAGTTATGCCGATGGTGGATATGCAGCGATGGCGAAGAGTTTTGATCCAGATGGAAAATACCCTGCTATTCACGAAGCAGCTAAATCTGCGGCACGAGCTTCGGCAGAGACAGCGACATATCTGCGCGGGACTTACATGGCACTTGCAACACCTAACGACGCAGTTGGCGCAGAGCGCTATGCAGCATGGGCGCGCTATTACACCGGTGCAGATCTAGATTTACGTGCAACATATGAATGGGGTCTTGCTGATCTTGCTCACATTACAGAACGCATGTGGAAAGTCGCCGCAAAGATCAAGCCGGATGCAAAGACGTTGCGTGAAGTTGCTGACTATCTAGATAACGCACCTGAATACAAGATTCATGGCAAAGATGCGATTATCAAGAAGCTTCTTGATTTCACGCAAGCGGCCGTTACTCAGCTAGATGGCACGCACTTTGATATTGATGACCGCATGAAGTTCTGCGATGCTCGTATCGCACCTGAAGGCAGCGCATCAGCGCCGTATTACATGTCTCCAAGTGAAGATATGTCACGCCCTGGAACTACATGGCTACCACTTCTTGGAAAAGATGAAGTGAGTTGGTGGCACCTTGCATCGACCTGGTATCACGAAGCAGTTCCAGGACATCACTTGCAGGTTGCAACATCAGTTCTCGAACGTGATCGCCTCTCTCGCTTCCAACGCTTTGGTGCATGGATCAGCGGATACGGCGAAGGTTGGGCGCTCTATGCAGAACGCTTTATGGATGACCTCGGTGCATTTGATGAACCAGGTATTGAGATGGGCTTCCTTTCAGCACAAGCACTTCGTGCAACACGTATCGTCATTGATATCGGAATGCACCTTGGTTACACCGATGAAAACGGTCGCGTTTGGGATGCAGTCTCTGGTCGCGAAGCGCTGATGAATAAGGCCCTGCTTGATGAGCATCATGCAACAAGTGAGACTGATCGTTACCTCGGTTGGCCAGGCCAGGCGATCTCATACAAAGTGGGAGAGCGCGAATGGATTGCTGCTCGTGAAAATGCAAAGAAGCGTTTGGGAGCGGAGTTCTCATTGAAGCGCTTCCATGCACATGCGCTAAAGATTGGACCAATGGGTCTAGATACCTTCGGACAAGAGCTTGCACTTTGGGATGGAAAGTAATGAATCAGCCGTTGCGCAATAACTATCGCATGGGAGGCTATCTCCTCATCGCGGTCGGGCTCATTAATTGGCAATACCAAAATGCAGATGCAGGGATTGCTTCACGTTCTCTCTTGATCGTAATTCCAGGCGTGGTCATTGTCGCCATGACATTCATCAAGCCCCTAGATACATTCTTGGCTAGCAAGGCTGGCATGGCAATCGTGACAGTTGTTGGCGCGCTACTCGTGGGACTCTCATTCCTGAACTAGCGGGCCTGTAGAAAAAGAGTTAAAAAGTGGGTTGTTGTTTACCTGCAGTTCATGGCCGAGAGATATTCTCTCGGCCATGAGTACTTCATCGGATACATCAGAATCAACTACCAAGCCCAGCGTTCTCTTTGTCTGCGTACATAACGCGGGCCGTTCTCAGATGGCGGCAGGGTTTATGACTCACCTGGGGCAAGGTCGTGTCGAAGTTTTATCTGCTGGTTCTGCGCCAAAGGATTCAATCAACCCCGTTGCAGTTGCAGCTATGGCTGAAGTTGGTATTGATATTTCACATAACTCGCCAAAGATTCTTACCCCTGAAGCGGTCCAGCAATCTGATGCTGTCATCACGATGGGTTGTGGCGACGCCTGTCCGTTCTATCCAGGTAAGCGTTACGAAGATTGGGTTCTCGAAGATCCAGCAGGACAGGGAATTGAGAGCGTTCGAGTAATTCGTGATGAAATCAAGGTGCGAGTCGAGACTTTGCTTGCAGAATTGCTAGCCTAAGTTGATGAAGATTCGTGCCCACTTTGCTGAATTTTTAGGTACTGCCCTTATCACCGCAACCGTCATCGGTTCAGGAATTATGGTGCAGGTACTTTCTCGCGATGTTCTTCTTCAATTATTTGTTAACACTTTTGCTACGGTATTAATCCTTGCCCTTGCAATCTGGTTACTTGCCCCTGTCAGCGGTGCATATTTCAATCCTGCTGTTCTCTTGATTGCATTCCTCCGAAGAGAATTATCTGCGCTACACCTGCTTACCTTCACGCTCGTGCAAGTAGCGGGGGCTGCATCTGGAGCGATTCTGGCTCACGCACTCTTTAATCGCACACTCATAGATCCATCGACTACTAGTCGAGACGGAAGCTGGTTATTTCTTAGCGAAGTCGTAGCAACTGCTGGATTGATCGCAACGATCTTTATTGCTAAAAATCAAGGACGTGGCGAAAACGCATTCTGGCTAGTTCCACTCTGGATTGGTGGAGCCTACGTATTCACGTCATCAACAAGTTTTGCTAATCCGGCAATCACTTTAGGGCGATCACTTACTGATTCATTTGCTGGTATCGCAATTGCTTCTGTGCCACTCTTTATCTCCGCTCAACTTCTTGGAGCTATCCTGGGCCACTTCATCTCTGATTTTCTTGTGAAGCGTGAAGCGGATCCAACCGACGATTAATTGCTTCTAAACTGAATGTCCTGCTTCTTCATCTCTGCCACAAGAATTCGAATGACATTAGGACCAACCCCATGCAACTCCTTAAGCGCCTTAAGTGAAGCCTTGCGCAGATCTGAAAGCGCGTAGTAACCCTCATCAATAAGTGCTCGCCTTGCTGGTGCACTAATTCCTAAAGCAACCCACTCTTGATCAACTTCTGAATATGGATCGAGTTCTACTTCGCCACGCGTGTTGACCTGCTTGCTTGCCGATTTTGCAGCACGTCGTTCGGCCGCAGCCTTCATCGCCTCTGATTGTAATTTTTTAACTTTGGCTCGCGATGGTTTAGCCATGTGATGTTCCTGCTCACTTGTGATTGCTGAAAAAACTGGTGCGGGAGGCGGGACTTGAACCCGCACGTCCGAAGACACAGGTTCCTAAGACCTGCGTGTCTGCCATTTCACCACTCCCGCAAAAGAGTGTTGCTACTGAGATAGTCACAGAAACGTTTTTATTTCCTGTGGCTATTGCCCTAGGTTACGGGTAAGTTCGGCAATGTTCCAAACCGATACCAGCGCCCCACGAGATAACGGGAGAAGACCATGTCAGTTAAGCCAAGCCCAGCAGATAAGTTCACCTTCGGCCTATGGACCGTCGGTTGGCAGGCACGCGATCCCTTTGGAGATGCCACGCGCGCTGCGCTAGACCCTGTGCGCACCGTCAATGAGCTCGCATCCCGTGGCGCTTACGGTGTGACATTCCATGATGACGACCTGATTCCTTTTGGTAGCGATGATGTATCTCGCCAAGGACATATCGATCGTTTCAAGAAGGCACTTGCAGATACCGGAATGAAAGTTCCGATGGCGACAACAAATCTCTTCTCACATCCAGTATTTAAAGATGGTGCATTCACATCTAATGATCGCGATATTCGTCGCTATGCGATCCGCAAAGTAATGCGCAATATTGAACTCGCCGTTGAACTTGGCGCAGAGACATATGTATGTTGGGGTGGACGCGAAGGTGCAGAATCTGATGGCGCAAAGGATGCCTACGTTGCACTCGATCGCTTCCGTGAAGCTTTTAACATCCTTGGTGAGTTCGTAACCGATAATGGATACAAGATTAAGTTTGCAATTGAACCAAAGCCAAATGAGCCACGTGGAGATATCTTCTTGCCAACAATTGGCCACGCGCTCGCATTTATCAACTCACTAGATCGCCCAGAACTTGTTGGTCTTAATCCAGAAGTTGGTCATGAGCAAATGGCAGGTCTGAACTTTGTACATGGAATTGCACAAGCACTCTGGCATGGAAAGCTATTCCATATCGATCTCAATGGTCAGCACGGTCCAAAGTATGATCAGGATCTTGTCTTCGGCCATGGCGATCTCAAATCAGCCTTCTTCCTTGTAGATCTTCTTGAGAGCTATAAGTACGCAGGGCCTAAGCACTTTGATTACAAGCCAGGACGTACTGAAAGCGACAAGGGAGTCTGGGAGTCAGCAACTGCAAATATGCGCACCTACTTGCTTCTTAAGGAGCGCGCGCTGGCATTCCGTAGCGACCCCCGCGTTATCGCTGCAATGAACGAGTCAAATATTCCTGGTCTTGCCGAACCGACACTTGCAGCGGGTGAGACTTGGAAGTCACTGACAGAACCTGAAGCCTTTGATGTTGAAGCAGCGGGAGCTCGTGGTTACCACTACGAAGCGCTCGATCAACTCGCACTCGAGCATCTCATGGGAGTGAAGGGCTAAACCCTTCCCTCATGCGCTTCACCAACGGTTTCTGGCTTCTTCGCGAAGGTGTGCGCGCTTACTACGGTAAGACTGCTCATCGCATTGATCGCACAGATTCTGGTCTCACAATCTATGCACCGAGCAAGGTAATTTCAGATCGTGGAGACACTCTCAATATCCCCTTAATTACAACGCGTTTACATTCGCCGATGGCCAATATCATCGGCATGAAAGTGACACACCATGAAGGTGGGGTCGATCGTGGTCCGCACTTTGAATTATCGAGAGATGTGAGCACTCCTCAGATTTCTCAAAACGGTTCTCACTATTCAATGAGTAGCGCTGACCTCACTGCTTCAATTACGCAAGGCGAAGCCTTTCATCTAGATATTAGTGCTGAAGGAAAGCACCTCACTCGCATCGCAGATAAAGGTATTGCCTGGATGAACCATAACGGCGATCCCTATATCAACATTCAACTTAACTTAGCTGTTGGTGAATTGGTCTATGGCCTTGGTGAGCACTTCACTCCCTTTGTTAAAAATGGCCAAGTAATTGAAATCTGGAATGAAGATGGCGGTACCGCATCTGAACAGGCTTATAAAAATATTCCTTTTTATATGACTAATCGTGGCTATGGAGTATTTATCAATCACACGGGCAAAGTGAGCCTGGAAATTGGTACTGAAGTAGTTGATAAAGTGCAGATATCTGTGCCGGGTGAAGAGCTTGAAATCTTCTTTATCTACGGGAAAAATCCGCGCGAGATTATTAAGCGCTACACCGACTTCTTGGGAAAACCAGCGAAGGTACCTGATTGGTCTTTCGGGCTCTGGCTCTCAACCTCATTTACAACTAATTACGATGAAGCAACCGTTAACTCATTCCTTGAGGGCATGGCAGAGCGTGAAATTCCGGTGAGCGCATTTCACTTCGACTGTTTCTGGATGAAGGAATTTAGCTGGAGTGATTTTGAATGGGATAGCGAAGTCTTTCCTGATCCTGCAGGACTCATCAAGCGCTTGCACGAGAAGGGATATCGCGTCTGTGTCTGGACCAATCCATATATTGCGCAGATGTCATCACTTTTTCCGGAGGCAAAGGAGAAGGGTTATCTGATCAAGCGCCCCGACGGCAGCGTCTGGCAGTGGGATTTGTGGCAACCAGGAATGGCGATTGTAGATTTCACCAATCCAGATGCTTGCACGTGGTTTCAATCTAAGTTACAGAAACTTATTGATATTGGGGTTGACTCATTTAAGACTGATTTCGGCGAAAGAATTCCAACCGATGTGATCTATAGCGACGGAAGTGATCCGATGCGAATGCACAATTACTATCCGTATCTCTATAACAAAACTGTTTTTGAACTTCTTGAGCGCAAGCCAAATAAAGAGACCGTTGTCTTTGCGCGCTCTGCCACAGCTGGCTGTCAGAAGTTTCCGATTCACTGGGGTGGTGATAATGAATCCACCTTTGAATCTATGGCGGGCACACTGCGCGGTGGTTTGAGTATGGCTCTCTCTGGTTTTGGATATTGGAGCCATGACATTGGTGGATTTGAGGGCACTCCAAATCCTGATGTATTTAAGCGTTGGGTTGCCTTTGGACTCCTTTCTTCACACTCGCGTTTACATGGCAGTGGTTCTTATCGTGTTCCATGGCTTATCGATGATGAGGCAAGTGTTGTCACTAAATACTTTACTGATCTCAAGATTTCATTAATGCCATATATCTTAAAGATGGCTGAAATTGCCCATCGTGAGGGAATACCAATGATGCGCCCAATGATGATGGAATTTCCAGAAGATCCTTCATGTCTCTACCTTGATCGTCAATATATGTTGGGGGAGTCAATTCTAGTTGCGCCGATCTTTAACTCAGATGGAGTCGCTGATTTCTATCTCCCTGAAGGAAAGTGGACCTCGTTGATTACTGGCGAGAGCGTTACAGGTGGCAATTGGCGCAGCGAAAAGCATGGCTACACATCACTTCCACTTTATATTCGTGAGAGCACACTTACTCAAAACGGGGCGGAATTGAACCCTGCGATGAAACGGTAAGTGCTGACCAACGAGCAGCTAGCGCCATCGCCTGTGTATCAATACTTTTGTTAACAACTAAGTAGTGAAGTAGTGCCGATAAGAATGCATCGCCGGCACCTGTTGTATCTACTACTTCAGCGACTTCGGCTGGTTGGAAGATAGAGCCTTGCGCACTATAGAAGGTGGCACCTTCTGCGCCATTAGTCACAACTACATAGGTAAACCGTGTGAGAGCTTGTTCAACGGAGTAAGCACCTTCGAAATCTTCTCGTGAGCCAATGAGATAGTCAGCGTGACGTACTTGCGCATCTGTCAGTGCCGCCGAACCCACCACCGTGATTGCGCCAGCCTTCTGGGCGATCTCTAAATCTTTTACAAAATTATCTCTCCAAATGACGAAGGCAACAATGTCACCTGCCTGAATTGGCAAACTGTTAAGTGAAACCTGATCTAACTTGTCATTTTCAACAACAACAATCGTGCGCTCACCATTTTCATCTACTGGAATTGCGACGTGTGAAACTGGGCCAGGGATCACCGGTGTGTAGAGGGTTGCAATATCTGAACTCTTGAGGTGCTCATCGAGCTTATGGCTGAGTTCGTCATCTCCAAGGTAACTTACGAAGTTAACTTCTGTTCCCGTTGATGCCAGCGCAATTGCAACATTGGCACCTGTGCCACCTGGGCGTTCAATCGTGAGGCCGTCGTGATATCGCACGCTATCCCAGGCAACTGGTCCAACAATCCACACGGCACAACCACGTGTGCGATAAACAATTTCAAGGGCTTTGCCACTCTCTGAAATCTCGCCCCATCTCACTTGATTAATCCAGGGAATCGAATAGAAACCATGAGATGTGGGATAGCGAAGTGAGACGAGTGCACCGGCGAGTGCGCTGACGGTGTCTGTATCTCCGCCTCGTTTGCAGGCACTGATGTAGGCCTGTTGAACCGTTGTCGATGATGACGCGATTGCAATCACAGCCTTAAGTGTGTGGAGAGGATCTAATGAAACTTGGGATTTCTCATCAAAGTTTGTTGTGAAGAATTCTTCATAACCAATTTCCTTCGCTTCATTCCCGGCAACGTGAAGAACATCAATAGTCGGATCCTGGAGTGCTTGTGCGAAGAGTTTTGAGGCAATGAGCGAAGTCGCAATAGCTCGCTCATGAGAATGTGTTGCTCGCGCAATCTCAGAAATCCATTGCCGACGATTCTCATCATCTTTGGCAGAAAATGCCATTCCTAGAAGTGCGGTCCGCATCATCGCACCGTTGGAGTTACCAATGAAGTGAACCTCTGATTCTTTCACTGGTAATCCCACTGCAGCCCGAGTTGTCGGACCCAGCCCACGGAGAACCGGAAGATTCTCTTTGAGTAGTTCTATAAACCGTTTGCGTGCAACATCCGGCGTATGTGATTCAAGCGCCTTAATCGATAGCAGAGTGAGCAAGGTGTCATCACTTACTCCACCTAACGGCCAATCAGCAATCTCACTCAACGTGCTTTCAACACGATACCCATCCTTGAATTCGTACTGAACACCGAAAGCATCACCTGCGGCATAGGCGAAGAATGCTGTGGCCATGCGAAGTTGTGTATCTGCATCAATGGGTGAGTGAAATGAGCGGGGAAAGAGAAAAGAGCCGGCAAAATCTGCCAGCTCTTTTCTTGACGACATGTGAATCTGATTAACTCGCCGAAGAAGATCTCTTACGTGAGACCGCATCAACAGTTGCTGCCAAGATCAAAACTCCACCAGTTACAAGGAAGTTAATTCCTGCTGGAAGTCCGAGGAGACCTAGGCCGTTATCGATAATCGCGATTACTAAGGCACCAACTGCTGCGTGAATCAAGCGTCCACGACCACCGAAGAGGCTGACGCCACCAACGACTGCTGCAGCAACGCCCGAGAGCACAATTGATTTACCTGCCGTCGCTTCGACTGCGCCAATGCGACTGGCATTAAAGATTCCTGAGATCACTGCAAGGAATGAGCAGAGCATAAAGGCGATGATGCGAATCTTGACAACCTTGATACCTGCACGACGAGCAGCTTCTGGGTTACCACCAACTGCATAGAGGTGGCGACCAAAGAGTGTGCGATCGAGCAAAAGCGTTCCTAGAAATAGAACGGTGATTGCAATTGGTACAACGATTGGTACACCGCTGATCTCTTTCATAGAAGTGCTGCGGTTTAAATTGAGCATTGCAACCAGGGCCGCTCCAAGTGCTCCGACAACAGCAAGCTTTGTATACATCAATGAGATTGGTCGATTAGCTAGACCATTGCGAGATCGGACAGATCTGTCATAGAAATTAATCGCAGTCATTATGACAAGTGCTATTGCCCAGAATCCCCAACCCATCCATGCCGGAAGGTTGTCATTCATGATCGCCTTAATCTCTGGAACTTCGATGCGATAGAGGCCGCCATCACCCAAGAGCGCAAGTTGTAGACCTTGGAAACCTAAGAAGAGACCCAAGGTAACTACGAAGGATGGAACACCGACCTTAGCGACGAAGAATCCAATCATTGCACCGATCGCAGTACCCAATACAAGGCCAGCGAGAATAGAGATGCGCCAATCAATGCCACCTTTATTTGTCATGAGAATAAAGAGAGCCATCGCTACACCAGATGTCACACCAGCAGAGAGATCGATTTCAGCAATCAAGATTACAAATACAAGTGCCATCGCTAACATCATCAGAGTTGCTGTCTGAGTAAGTAGATTGGCGAAGTTTCCTTGAGTAAAGAAGTAAGGGTTTAGTACCGAGAATAAAATAGTGAGCACGAAGAGTGAGAGGACTGAAGGAAGAGCTCCCATTTCACCACCCTTTACGCGCGATTTATAGGCTTCAATCTGCTGGCGAACATTTCCTTCATGGCCTGAACCGATAGTTACGCTCATGCTTGATCTCCCATCGTGCGAGAACCGGTGATGTATTGGACTACGTCGAGGTGATTTGTTTCAGAAGACTTCAAAGTGGCAACCATTTTGCCGAGATAGAGCACGGCAATGTCGTCGGCGACTTTAAATACATCCTGCAGGTTGTGGCTAATGATGATGACAGCTACACCTGAGTCAGCAAGGCGACGCACCAAATTAAGTACCTGTTCAGTCTGAGCGACACCGAGCGCTGCAGTTGGTTCATCGAGAATAACGAGCTTTGCATTGCGGAGTACCGAACGAGCAATCGCAACGGTCTGGCGCTGTCCACCTGAAAGTGATGCCACTTTTTGGCGCACAGATTTAACGGTACGCACAGAGAGTCCGGTGAGAGTCTTTGATGCTTCGAACTCCATCTGTGGTTCATTAAGAGTAATGCCGGTCATTGTTTCGCGACCAAGGAACATGTTTTGAACAATATCTAAGTTTTCACAGAGTGCGAGGTCTTGATATACCACTTCAATTCCAAGTGCTGCAGCTGCGCGCGCACTAGGAAGAGTTACTTCTTGACCTTCAAATTTCACGACGCCACTGTCGTATTGCTGGACTCCAGCCAAGCCTTTGATGAGTGTTGACTTACCGGCACCGTTATCTCCAACAAGTGCGGTAACTCTTCCTGCATAGGCGGTGAAGTTAATTCCTTTAAGAACATCAACGGGACCAAAACTTTTTGTAATCCCGATGAGTTCGACAATCGGCGTCTGCGATGTCATATCAACCCTTTCAAGCACACTAGTAATTGTCTATAACTTTCAAACTTCTTTTATATTTTTGCTCATTTACTTGATAAAAGCCTCCGCGCCGGTACAAAAAGCACCGGCGCGGAGGACTCTACTTTATGAAATTAAGCAGTTACGCCGAATTCGTCACAAGCTGCCTTAACAGCATCTGTACATACTTCGTCGTACTTAGCATCTCCTGCAGCGATAACGTCCTTAACCTGAGCCTGTCCGACTGAGTTTGGAGTTACAGCGATGTAAGGAGTTCCATCAGCAAGTGTCTTGTCAGCTGTTGGTGTCTCACCGTTAAGGAGAGCGATTGCCAAATCTGATGCAGCAGTTGCGATCAGTGTGTATGGCTTCCAAACAGTTGTTGTCTGCTTACCTAGAAGAACATTCTGGAGACCAGCTGGTGAAGCATCTTGTCCTGAGACAGGAACCTTCAAGCCAGCCTTATCAAGAATTGTGATGATGTTTGCAGCGTTGTTGTCGTTTGGTGCAAGAACTGCATCAACCTTTCCACCAACTGCTGTAAGAGCCTGCTCGAACAATGTTCCAGCCTTGGCTCCATCCCATGTTCCAGCCATTTCGAAGATTGGCTTTACGCCAGCTGGTGTAAGAACTGAAAGTGCTCCGTCATAGAACATCTTTGCATTTCCATCTGTTGGATCTCCCTGACCGTAGATAACACGGGCAGTCTTTGGATCCTTACCAGCTGCTGCTAGACCATCAAGAATTGCCTGGCCCTGAAGTGCTCCAACTGACTCGTTGTCGAATGACACGTAGTAGTCAGCACCTTCGATTGGGCGGTCGTAAGCGATAACAGGAATTCCTGCTTCCTTAGCTGTTGCCGCAACCTGAATACCAGCACCCTGGTAATCAACAAGGATCATTACGCCGCAACCCTTTGTGAGCATCTGCTCAGCAATTGTTGCGTACTTAGCTGTATCACCTTGTGCGTTCTGAATATCTGTTTCAAATCCTGCACCTGTAAGTGCTGAATCCATTGCTGGACGATCTCCATTTTCCCAACGTGCAGATGACTCTGAATCAGGAAGGATCATGCATGCACGCTTTGCTGATGCATCATCGCTGCTTGAACAGCCTGAGATCAACAAAGCTGCTGCTGATGCAATCGCAGCAGCAATAACTAGACGGCGCTTTGCCATATGTATTTACCTTTCGAAAGGTGTACACGTCCCTGGCTAAAGCTGTTTTAGCCAGACATGAGGGCGTGAACCGAACTGAGCGTAATCCCTCTCCCCAATCAGGTCACTACCTATTTGGTAACTATTTGGTAAACGCATGAGCAGGCCTGGTACGGGTAACCTTGCACCATGTCCTCACTTTCGCAGCCCACGCAGTCGCAGGCGTTGGCCGCAGCCGTTGCCGCTGCGATCGGGGCCGCAATTGAGCGTGGAGATTTAGTGGGAACGATTCCAGTAACCATTCCCCTTGAGCGTCCCAAGAATCGAGATCACGGTGACTATGCAACATCGGTGGCGCTTCAATTAGCCAAGCCGGCGGGAATGTCGCCCAGGGCAGTTGCAGAACTTTTGCAGCCCGATCTACTGGCTTTACCTGAAGTCAGCGCGGTCGACATCGCAGGGCCAGGCTTTATAAATATCACTCTCAATAGAAGTAGTCAGGCTGAATTAGTTACAGCAATTTTGTCATCGCCTACAACTTTTGGAACTGGTAATTCACTTGCAGGTGTTTCGATTAACTTGGAATTCATTAGTGCTAACCCAACAGGTCCGCTACATCTTGGCCATACACGTTGGGCAGCTGTTGGAGATGCACTTGGTCGCGTTCTCGCAGCAGCTGGTGCAAAAGTAATCCGCGAGTTTTACATCAACGATCGCGGAAATCAGATGGATCTCTTTGGAAAATCTGTAGAAGCTGCCGCACTCGGCCAACCGATTCCAGAAGATGGATATCAAGGTGGCTACATTAATGATCTAGCTGATGCTGTTGTGAAAGAAAATCCTCGAATCAAAGAGATCGCTGCAGAAAATCGCTTTGAATCATTTCGTGAGGCTGCCTACAAGGTGCAGCTCGCAGATCAGCAACGTGTACTCAATACCTTTAATACTCATTTCGATGTCTGGTTTTCAGAGCGCTCGCTTCATGAGGCCGGAGCGGTCGAACATGCAGTTGAGAAGTTACGAACACAGGGACATATCTTTGATTCAGAAGGTGCAATCTGGTTACGGACAACAGATTTTGGCGATGATAAAGATCGCGTGATCACAAAAGCCAATGGTGATCTCACTTACTTTGCATCAGATACCGCCTATTACATCAATAAGCGCGAACGCGGATTTGATATCTGTATCTACATGTTGGGCGCTGACCATCATGGATACGTCAATCGTCTACGCGCAACTGCCGCGTGTGCCGGAGATAACCCTGATTACAACGTAGAAGTCTTAATCGGCCAGCTTGTTAAAATCATGGAAGGCGGCGAAGAGGTCAAACTCTCAAAGCGTGCAGGAACAATCATTACCCTAGAAGAATTGGTAGAAAAAGTTGGCGTAGATGCAGCACGCTATACCTTGATTAGATATCCAGTAGATACACCGATGGTGATGGATATTGATATCTTGCGTAGAAATACAAATGAGAATCCTGTCTATTACGTGCAGTATGCCCATGCTCGCATCGCCGCCGTCCTGAGAAATGTCGAAGAGCTCGCAATTCCAACAGGACTTTCCAATTTTGATCCGAGCCAGTTATCTCACGATCGTGAGAACGAACTGCTTGGAACCTTGGCTGAATTTCCTGGCGTTGTTGAAGCAGCTGCTGCGTTCCGCGAACCACATCGAATCGCTCGGTATCTTGAAGAACTAGCTGGCGTTTATCACGGTTTCTATGCTGATTGCCGCGTTCTACCCATGGGCGATGAATCAATTTCACCTCTTCACTCGGCACGTGCAAACTTATGTGCAGCGACTAAGCAGGTTCTTGCCAATGGACTTGATCTGCTCGGTGTAAGCGCCCCGGAGAGGATGTAATAGATATGTGGTCACGTGCTATTTCATTTGAACAGGGATTCCTCACCGCAAGCGGATTAAGCGCCCGTGATTTGGCTACGCAGTTCGGAACTCCAACATTTTTCATCGACGAAGATCACTTTCGAGAGCGTGCCCGCGCATGGTCTGACTCGCTCAGTCTCAACTTTGGTGAATCTGCCGGGGATGTCTATTACGCAGCAAAGGCCTTTATCTGCACTGATGTGGCGCGCTGGATCAAAGAAGAAGGTATCGGAATTGATGTCTGCACTGGAGGCGAACTTGCCGTTGCACTTGCCGGTGGAATTCATCCAAAGAAGATTGAAGTGCACGGAAACAATAAGTCAGTCGCTGAGATCGAACGTGCAGTACAAGTGGGCGTAAAGACAATTGTTATTGACTCTCTCTTTGAGATTGAACGAGTTGCTGCCGCTGCCACCAAGCATGGAGTGCGCCAAGGTGTGATGCTCCGTCTGACACCTGGCGTAGAAGCGCATACCCATGAATCAATTTCAACTGCTCATGAAGATGTGAAGTTTGGATTCTCCATAGCAAGTGGAGCTGCAGCAGTCGCTGTCGCCCAAGTGCTCTCGGATGCATCCCTTGAGCTCCGTGGTTTTCATTGCCACGTTGGTTCACAGATCTTTGGCACAGATTCATTTGAATTAGCCGCCACTCGAATTATTGCTTTAATGAAAGCATGCAAAGAGAAGCATGGAATTGAATTACCTGAGCTTGATCTTGGTGGGGGATATGCAATTGCATATCTTTCAGACGAGAAAACTGTTGAACCAGAAGATGTACTTCCATCGCTCAGCGCTGTAGTTAAACGTGAATGTGCAGCAGCTGGTTTAGCTCTACCGATTATTTCAATTGAACCAGGTCGAAATATTGTCGGGCCAACCACATTCACACTCTATGAAGTAGGCACCGTTAAAGATGTTGTTCTAGACGATGGCCGCATTCGTCGCTATATCTCAGTTGATGGCGGAATGAGCGATAACCTCCGCCCTTCACTTTATGGTGCGGAATATTCTGCAGTTCTTGCAGATCGTGTATCTACTTCACCTCATGCCCTTTCACGAGTTGTTGGAAAGCATTGCGAAACTGGAGATATTGTTATTCGAGATATCCAGCTTCCATCAGATATTGCTCCAGGAGATCTCCTTGCTACCCCAGCCACCGGCGCATATGGAAGAAGCATGGCTAGCAATTACAACCATGTGCCGCGTCCCCCAGTTGTTGCCATAAAGAATGGAAAAGCACGCGTAATTGTTCGCCGTGAAAATGAGGCGGATCTGCTCGCACTCGATGTGAAAGAATAGGTCTATGAGATCCCCAGACCAGCCAGTTCGCATTGGCATGCTCGGCTGCGGTGTGGTCGGAAGTGAAGTCGCCCGTTTAATCCTTGCTGACACAGTTGAACTCTCCACCAGAGCTGGGGCAAAGATTGAATTAGCAAAGATTGCGGTTCGCGAAATCAAGCCGCGCGAAGGAATTCCAAACGAGTTGTTTACCCTTGATGCGATGTCAGTTGTCAATGATCCAAATATTGATCTAATCATTGAAGTAATGGGTGGCATCGAACCCGCACGTGAACTCATCCTTAAAGCAATTAGTAACCGTAAATCAATTGTTACCGCTAATAAAGCACTCCTTGCAAGCCATGGCGCAGATTTGTTTTCTGCCGCCTACGCCCAAGGTGAGGACATTTACTATGAAGCATCAGTTGCTGGCGCGATTCCAATTATTCGACCTATGCGTGATTCACTCGCTGGCGATCATGTTGTACGCCTCATGGGAATCGTTAACGGAACCACAAATTATATTTTGACCAAGATGCACGAAGACAATCGTGAATTCGCAGATGTTTTGGCGGAGGCTCAAAAATTGGGATACGCCGAAGCAGATCCGACAGCAGATGTTGAGGGATTTGATGCAGCGGCAAAGGCTGCAATTCTCTCTGGTCTTGCCTTCCATACTCGTGTAACTGTCGATGATGTTTATCGTGAAGGAATTTCACAGATCACTCTTGAAGATGTGCAGATCGCAAAATCGATGGATCACGTCATTAAATTACTTGCGATTGCCGAACTAACTCCTTCTGATGAGATTTCCGTGCGAGTACATCCAGTTCTTCTTCATAAGAGCCATCCTTTGGCTTCCGTGCGAGATGCTTTTAATGCGGTCTTTATCGAAGCAGAATCTGCTGGACCACTGATGTTCTACGGTCGTGGAGCAGGCGGTGCACCAACAGCCTCAGCAATTCTGGGCGATGTAGTTGCAGTGTCCAGACACATTGCGCTGAACTCAATTGGCCAGCGCGAGACTGATTATGCTGACCGCGATATTGCACCTATTGAGACTACAAAGACTAAGTTCCTTATTCGCCTTGAAGTGAAGGATAAATCAGGTGTTTTGGCGACTATCGCTCAGACTTTTGCTGAACAAGATGTCTCAATCCAAACTGTTGATCAGAATGGTCGCGGCGCTGATGCTGAGTTAATCATCGTTACACACGGTGCAACTGAAGGCGAACTGAAAGCAACTGTAGATGCTCTTAAGAAACTTCCAATCGTGACAAAGATTTCTAGCGTTATCCGAGTAGAAGGCTCGACATCACTATGAGCATCTTTGGATCAAAGAAGAAATCTGGAGCTCATCAGTGGCGCGGCGTTATTGAGGAGTACCGACACCGACTTCCAGTCAGTGATAAGACTCCAATTGTTTCGCTGCGCGAAGGTGGCACTCCGCTAATTTATGCATGCAATCTTTCAGATCTCCTCGGAAACAATGTTTGGATTAAGTACGAAGGACTAAATCCAACGGGATCATTTAAAGATCGCGGGATGACTATGGCGATTTCCAAGGCTGCAGAAGATGGAGCAAAGGCTGTTATCTGTGCATCAACCGGAAATACATCTGCTTCAGCGGCTGCCTACGCTGTCAAAGCTGGCATGACTCCTGCGGTTCTTATCCCAAAGGGAAAGATTGCAATGGGCAAACTTGCCCAAGCAGTCATTCATAATTCAACAATTTTGCAGGTCAATGGAAACTTTGATGATTGCCTCACCTTGGCACGTGAACTCTCAGAGAACTACCCAGTTGCACTCGTTAACTCTGTAAATCCTTATCGCATCGAAGGTCAGAAGACAGCAGCTTTCGAAGTTGTCGATATGTTGGGCGATGCGCCAGATATTCACGCACTCCCTGTCGGTAACGCTGGAAATATCACCGCGTACTGGAAGGGCTATAAGGAGTACAGCGCTGATGGAATTTCAACAAAGTTGCCACAGATGTATGGCTTCCAGGCAGCAGGGGCTGCACCGATTGTTAAGGGAAAGATTGTAAAAAATCCTGACACCATCGCCACAGCGATTCGAATTGGAAATCCAGCGTCATGGGAACAGGCAGTTGAAGCACGCGATGTATCGGGCGGCGTCATTGACTCCGTGACAGATAAGGAAATCCTTGCTGCATACCGTCTGATTGCAGCGAAAGAGGGCATCTTTGTTGAGCCTTCATCTGCGGCAGGTCTCGCGGGGCTGATCAAGTATAAAAAAGCAGGCAAACTTCCTGCCGGAAAAACTATTGTCATCACTGTTACAGGTCATGGACTTAAAGACATTCCATACGCACTCGATGCAGCAAAAAAGCCAGTTGTAGTTCCGGTCAATGTCACAGCTGCCGCAAAAGCGTTAGGCCTGAAGTAAATGGCGAAGCCAACATTTAAAGCAAATCCAATTCAAGTTCAAGTTCCGGCAACGAGTGCAAATCTTGGACCAGGATTTGATTGCTTCGGTTTAGCACTTGATCTCCACGATCGTTATGTCGCACAAATTCTTGATGAGCCAGGTCTTGACATCGATGTCGCTGGAGAAGGCGCTGCAACACTTCCGCGCACAGATAAAAACCTTCTCATTAAGGCGATGTATAAAGGCTTTGATTTTCTTGGAGGAAAACCAAAAGGAGTGGCAGTTCGCGCACTAAACGTTATTCCGCATGGTCGCGGCTTGGGTTCTTCTGCAAGTGCGATCGTTGGCGGACTCGTTCTAGCTCGTGCACTTGTACTTACCGGATCAGATAAAATGAGTGATGAAGCACTTCTAGATTTAGCAACAGCGATGGAAGGACATCCAGATAATGTTGCTGCCGCACTTTATGGCGGGGCAACCATTGCTTGGCAGGAAGATCACCATGGCAAAATAGTTTCACGAGCGCTTCCCCTTGCAGTCGATACTCGTATTCGCGCAGTTGCCTACATTCCAAAGAATGAACTTTCTACAAGCAAAGCTCGGAAGTTACTTCCTGAGACTGTGCCGCATGCAGATGCAGCCGCTAACTCAGCTCGCAGCGCACTTTTATCTCACGCACTTTCTAACCGTCCAGACCTTCTATTTAGAGCAACTGAAGATTTTCTCCATCAGGAATATCGTCAATCAGGTATGCCCGCTTCACTCAAATTAATGCGCACACTTCGCAAGGCAGGTGTTGCTGCATTTATTTCGGGAGCCGGACCAACCGTGCTTGTTCTTCACACCTCTGATCAATCAGAGCTAGATGAGCTCTTACGCGCTGGCGGAGATGCGTTTGAGGCGAAAAGTCTGGATATTGCAGTCCATGGAGCGAGCCTGCTATAGTTCTGCCATCACCTTAAAGCCCGTAAGTTAGGGCCGCGAATTAAGTTGGTAAATCAAAAAATCCCTCGGGTTTGACTCGCATATTTTTGCGGCGAACCCCAAACTGAAAAGATACACATGACCGAAAAAGAACCTGTCCGTTCAAGCAGTCCTGAGCTCACAGCGATGACCCTTCCAAAGTTAAAGGAAGTTGCGTCACAACTGGGCATCGAAGGCGCAGCGAAGATGAAGAAGGACCAACTCGCAAGCGCGATCGCTGATTTGCAGGCAAGCAACCGTGAGGCAGCAAAGGCAGAGCGCGAAGCTCGTCGTGAAGCACGTAACGCTAAGCGAAATGCCGGACGAGATAACAACAATGATTCAGAAGATTCAGATGGTGACGAACGCGGCGAGAGCGATTCATCAGATAACTCAAGCGACGGAAATGACCGCGGCGACCGCGGTGACCGCGGTGACCGTGGCGATCGTAATGACCGCAATCGCGGACGTGACCGCAATCGCGGACGTGACCGCAACCGTGATCGCAACCGTGACCGTGGACCACGCGAAGAGCGTGAGCCTGTCATTGGCGAAGATGATGTTCTTGTTCCAGTCGGCGGTCTTGTCGACATCATGGATAACTTCTCATTTATTCGTACCGGTGGTTACCTACCAGGTCCAAACGATGTCTACGTTTCACAGAGCCAAGTTCGTAAATATGGACTTCGCAAGGGAGACGTTGTTACAGGTCAGGTACGTCAACTTCGCGAAGGCGAACAACGTCAAAAGTACAACCCACTTATTACTCTCGAAACAATTAACGGCGTTACACCTGAAGAGGCGAAAGGACGTGTTGAATTTGGAAAGCTTGTTCCTCTCTATCCGCAAGAGCGTCTTCGCCTAGAGACTGAACCAAATATTCTCACTACTCGTGTTATCGATTTGATCGCACCTATTGGTAAAGGTCAGCGCGGACTTATTGTTTCGCCACCTAAGGCAGGTAAGACAATGGTCTTGCAGTCAATTGCTAATGCGATCACAACAAATAACCCAGAGTGTCACTTAATGGTTGTTCTCGTTGATGAACGGCCAGAAGAAGTGACAGATATGCAGCGCAGCGTGAAGGGTGAAGTTATTGCTTCGACCTTCGACCGTCCAGCAGATGACCACACAACAATTGCAGAGCTAGCAATCGAGCGAGCAAAGCGTTTAGTTGAACTCGGTCACGACGTTGTCGTTCTCCTTGATTCAATTACACGTCTTGGTCGTGCATATAACATCGCAGCACCTGCATCAGGTCGAATTCTTTCTGGTGGTGTTGATTCAGCAGCGCTCTATCCACCAAAGAAGTTCTTCGGAGCCGCACGTAATATTGAAGATGGCGGTTCGCTCACTATCTTGGCAACAGCCCTTGTTGATACTGGCTCACGAATGGATGAAGTGATCTTCGAAGAGTTCAAGGGAACGGGAAATATGGAGCTCATCCTTGATCGCCGCATGGCAGATAAGCGCATCTTCCCAGCCGTGAACGTTGTCGCTTCCGGTACTCGTAAAGAAGAAATTCTTATGGGAACAGAAGAACTCAATATTGTTTGGAAACTTCGCCGTGTACTTCACGCACTTGAGCCACAAGCAGCGCTGGAACTTCTCTTGGAGAAGATGAAGGGCACTAAGTCCAACGTTGAATTCTTGATGCAGATCCAGAAGACAACTTCAGGACCAGACGACTCCAAGTAAATCTGAAAGTTAATCTCGAAGTAATTAGTTCTGCGGAACGAAGACTTCTCTGATTACGCGATTGACGAGCGCTAGGTATGCATCGTTATTGACTGGGTTCTCACTCAAGTCATCAACAATCTTTCCAAGAGTCCATGCCTGCATCAGGACTGCTAAGGCGTGCGAATCAATCTCGGTGTTGCACAACTTTCTTGCTTGAGCATCCCTTATTAGCTGCACGAGGGCATCAGTTAAACGTTGCTGTTCTCCCTGAAGTAGCACTGACATGCGCGGACTTGTAATCGCACGACCGATAGTAAGTGCACGCTCTTGTCGCGCACGCTTCATACCTTCACCTTGCGTGACTGCAGATAATTGCGAAAGCCCTTGGTAAAAGTCTTCACCAGTCTTTGCAGCAGATAGAAGTGCTTGCAGCGCTGCGATGTTTGTATCTACATAACGCGCATATCTGACAATCATCGCCGCTTCTAGCAGGTGATAGATATCTTCAAAGTGGTGATAGAGAGAGCCTTTAGAAATACTCGACCGGTCAAGCACCATTTCGACTGTTATTTCATCGAAGCGATACTTGTCTAGAAGGTCGGCGGCGCACTCAATCAATGAGGACTTGGTGGGGTGGGTCGTCTTAGGCATAGCCCTAGTCTGGCAAAACTTTCGGTTTTTGACACATCGCGCCCCCACCCAGAAGTGTGATCCACGCAATTATCGAAAGGCATTCACAGGGATATCACAAGGTCGAACCCCATTCTCTACCCAGAGGCAGCGCAGGGTGCGCAAAGCCAACGTCCGGAGAACATCAAGGAGTAGAAAATGATTTTAATTAAGAAAGTTGGCGCAATCACCGTTTTGGCATTGGCCCTAGCAACACCAAACGCAATGGCTGCAGATACAGCAACACCACTCAATTCACTTACTGCACGCGAACAAGCAGTTATTGATTTCCAGAATTCAATCGCCGCATACACAGCAACTGCTCGCGCAGCTCACGACAAATTCCGTGCAGATCTAGCTGCGTATCAAGCAGCTCAAGCAGCACGTCAAGCCGCCATTCGCCCACTGGCAGATGCACGTCAAGCAGCGGTGTTAGCTGCAAATACAGCATTCACAGCAGCGATTGCAACAGTGACAACACAAGAAGCACGTGATGCTCTCGTTAAAGCTCGTAAAGATGCAATTACTGCAGCACATGCAACATTTAAGTCTGCAGTTGATGCACTTGGTGCAGCACCAACAAAGCCTGCAAAACCAACTCTCCCACCAAAGCCTGTAAAGCCAGGTAAGGCAGAGAAGGCTCCAAAGAGCGGCAACTAACTCAGGCAAGTTTCCGAGACTTCCGGGGGTAAATCGGCTTTCCCCCGCATAGAGAGATCATCGATTTCTCAGGTGCGGGGGAGAGCCGATACTCTTTCCCCCTAGCAATCGAACACTTGGTTCACCTGACCGAAAGGCCTAGGACCCAAGTCGAACAGAGGAAAAACAATGAAGCCAGAGATCCACCCAGAATATAAAGAGACCCAAGTAACTTGTGGTTGCGGTGAAAAGTTTCTTACCCGCTCAACAGTTGCAAGCGGTTCAATCTATGTTGAAGTTTGTTCAGTCTGCCACCCGTTCTACACCGGTAAGCAGCGCATCCTCGATACTGGTGGACGCGTAGCTAAGTTCGAAGAGCGTTT
>JACCDG011599247.1_pt1 | contig 32461 bp, 50 predicted proteins | sample 7442471 | NCBI WGS metagenome assembly JACCDG01 (sample SAMN15323444, study PRJNA562643) | freshwater metagenome | isolation source: river surface water | place: USA:Blue River Watershed | collected 2017-08-17 | reverse complement strand
TTTGCCTACGGATCGGGGTCCGTCTTCTATACGCAGACCCTTATCCTGAACGTTATTCCGAACATCACGCCCAATTCCTGATTATGTCGCTTATCGTCCAGCTGCTGGAATCCGCGACGATTGGGGCTTCTACCCCGACGCCGGCGACCGTCACCGTTGCCACCGGCCTTCCCGGCCCCGCTGGCGCTCCTGGCGCTGCGGCAACTATCGCGGTCGGCTCCACGACCACCCTTTCCCCTGGTAGCCCCGCCACCGTTGCCAATACCGGGACTTCCTCCGCCGCGGTCCTAGCCTTTGGAATCCCTGCCGGCCAGCAAGGCCAGCAAGGCCTACAAGGGGTTCCCGGCCCTGTCGGTCCCGCCGGCAACAACGGCGCGTCCGCTACGATCGCGGTCGGCTCCACGGAAACCCTAGCCCCTGGTTCGACCGCCTACGTCACCAACGCCGGGACGACTTCGGCTGCGGTCCTGAACTTTGGCCTAGTTACCGGCCCCAAAGGGGACAAAGGGGACGACGGCGAAAACGGAACCAACGGCTCCGCGGCGACGATTGCCGTCGGAACTGTCACGACCCTTTCCCCTGGCGCTTCGGCGACCGTCTCCAACGCCGGCAGCTCGTCCGCGGCCGTCTTCAATTTCGGAATCCCCGCCGGCCAGACGGGTAGCACCGGCGCAACCGGCCCCGCCGGCCCTGGCGTCGCCCCGAACGGGACTACGGGCCAAGCCCTGGTTAAACTGTCAAACACCTCTTACGACACGACCTGGACGACGATCCAGACCGGCGACCGCTACCTGACCACGTCGACGACCTCCCTTACGCTGTCCAATGGCGCTAAAAGCCTGACTGTCGGGACCGGCCTTGCCTATACGACCCAGCAAGACGTCGTTATCGCCTACGACGATAGCAACCATATGCACGCCGTCGTTACAAGCTACAACGGCACGACCGGCGCTATGGTTGTCGACGTCAAGAACCACACCGGCAGCGGGACGTTCGCCCTTTGGACGGTTAACGTTGGCGGGACGACTACCGCGGTCCTGCCCGTTGGCGGAACGACCGGCCAAGTCCTCCAGAAATCCAGCAACGCCAATTACGACGTTTCCTGGACGACCCCCTACGCCGGCGCGGACGCCCTTAAGACGGCCAACAACCTTTCGGAGCTGACGGCCACGGCCGCCACCGCCCGAACCAACCTAGGCCTGGGAACGATGGCGACGCAGACCGCGGCCAACTACGCCCTTTTGGCGTCCCCGACCTTTAGCGGCGTCCCGGCTGCCCCTACGGCCACCGCCGGAACCAATACGACGCAAATCGCAACGACCGCTTTCGTTACGACCGCGGTTAGCACCAAGGCCAACACGGCCAGCCCCACTTTCACGGGAGTCGTTACCATCCCCGCCGGCGCTTCTATCTCCGGCTACGCCACCTTGGTTTCCCCTTCATTCTCTGGGGTTCCGACCGCGCCAACCGCTTCGACCGTCACCAATACGACGCAGATCGCGACGACCGCTTACGTTAAGAATCAAGGCTTCCAAACTGTTGCCGGCGCTGCCGCGACTTATGCGCCTTTGATTAATCCGACCTTTAGCGGAACCGTTATTATTCCCGCGGGCGCTTCAATCTCCGGCTACCAAACTACGGCCAGCGCGGCGGCCACTTACCAGACCCTGGCGGGAATGTCGGCTTACCTGACCACCTCCGCGGCCGCAGCCAACTATCAGCCGATTGGGAACTATGTCGGCGAAGCCCCGAACGATGGCGGTTACTACCTCCGCCGAAACCAGGTCTGGGAACTCGTCACCATTTCTTAAACTATGGCCCTTAACCTCTATTCTTCTAGCACGACCGACACGCTCCTGGCCGCCAAGCTGGACTTGGCCGGCGGGACGATGACCGGCGCGCTGACCCTGTCGGCTTCCGGCATCATCTTTAGCGACGCAACCTACCTTACCACGGCCCCCGCCGGCTCCGCCCTTGCCGCGGATCAGCTCACGGCCGGCGTCGTCACGGCCAACCCTTCGGCCGGCCCCACGGCCGTCGGCGACGTCCTCAAATACGATGGCAGCGCTTTGGTTTGGGGTCCTGGCGGCGGCGGCGGTTCGGCCGTTTGGGGCGGGATTACCGGGGTGGTCACGGATCAGACGGACCTCACGGTTTATTTAGCTAGCAACTATTACCCGCTTTCGTCCAATCCTGCCGGCTATATCACGGAAGCCCCAATCGACGGCTTGCCCTACGTCCGCAAAAACGGCGCTTGGGATATCAACTCCGCCCCCGTTGGTTCGGTTAATTGGGGCTATATCGGCGGCTATATCGTCGACCAGCTAGACCTGATTTCCTACCTTTCGAGCAACTACTACGGAATCAGCAACCCTTCCGGCTTCCAGACCGCGTCCGACGTCTCCACCTACGTCACCGGCCTTGGCTACCTTTCCGACGCCCCGAGCGACGGCACGACCTACGGCCGCAAGGACGCAACCTGGACGGCCATCCCGACCGCCCCGACTTTGCTTAAGACTAAAGTCAATATGTATGCCTCGTCGGCGTCCTGGGACGGGACTTACTTGCGCGTCTATTTGGGGCCGAATGACATTACTAACAACTTTAGCAGCGCAAGCCGATGGTTCGCGACCGTTTACGGTTCCGTAATGTATCCCGTCCTTTCCGTCTCCTATCAGACCGATTCCAGCGGCCGTCCTTACGCTCAAATCTCCTGCAACGGAGCCGGCGGCGCTATCGACAGCAATTCCCCCCTCTACTACACCGAAGACGGCGGCACGACCTGGACTGTCGCCGACCTCCCTATTTTCTAACCTTATGCTTCTCTACCTCTGTTCCGTCGCCTTTGCCTTTATCTGCGGCGCTGTTGGCGGCGCTCTGATCTACCGCAACAACGTCGCGAAGCTCCAGGCCAAGGAATCCGAAGGCCGCAAGCTGCTGGACGCGCTCAAGAATCCGCCCCGCGGCTAATTCACGTCAAAGGCCTTACGCTTTAATAAAGGAAATGCTTATTAAAGCCTATTCTGGTCTTAACCGTTTTACGATTGGGTCGATTTTGGTCGTCGGCCTGATCGCCCTAGCCGGCTGCGGGACGCCCACGGCCGACACGGCTGGAACGGGAACCGCCACCCCGCCGGCGGACGAATTCGCCAAGGTCGGCCAGCAGCTAGACAAGGCGGACCAACGCGTCGCCGCCGCGGTCCAGGTCGCCCGCGAAAATGCGGACCGCCCCGAGATCGTTAAAGCGGAAACCGGCGTCGCCCTTTCCTTCCTCCCGAAGCCCGACGCCCAAACGCTGGACTACGTCCGCAACCGCGTCGCCCGGAATAACGCGGAGGAATACCGCCGCGCCGAGGAAGCCGGCCGCAAGCTGCTCGCCGTCATTAATGCGAATTGGGATAAGGCCGCCCAGGATGCCGCCAAGAACAAGACCGCCCTGGACAACGCCAATAAGGAGATTGCCCGACTAAAGGCCGAAGTCGAACAGGTCCGAACGGAAGGGGTTCGCAACGCCTTTGCCGTCGCCGCGGGAATCTGCTTTCTGGCCGCCCTGGCTATGGCCCTGCTAGGCCAATACGTCCGCGCCGGCGCGGCCTTCGCGATTGGCGGCGCTATCGGCTCCCTGCCGTTCGTCTTTAACTCCCCCTATTTCCTCCCCGCTGTCGGCTTCCTGATCTTCGCCGGCGCTGTCCTGGTTTGGTTCCGCTTCCGCAAGCCGGCTTCCTGCCCCGCCCCCGCCGACAATGTCCTTGAAGAAAAAAATCCGAATTCGTGAAGTCAGGACGCCCAATAACGAGCTGGGCCTGACGTCGGAGATAGGGGAAGACCACTACCTGGTCAGGATTCATCCCGACCATTGTAGCGAACGCTCCAGGATGAACACCGTCGTTCACGAAGGCCTCCACGTGGCCGACTTCGACGGCTTGTCCGAGCGACGCGTCCGGCTGCTGACCGCCTACGTCGTCGAATGCCTTTGGCGGGAAGGATACCGCCGCGTCAAACAACCTTCCCGCAAGAAATGAGCGCCGCGCAGCCAATCGACCCCGAGTCCTTTTCTCCCGAAGTTAAGCAAGGGGCGCTTGCCGGCCTTCTGGGACTCCTGGGAATGGTCGCCCGAATCGTTATCTCCCCCGAGCCGGTCGGCTGGGTCTGGGTTACGAAGCGCCTGATTGCCGCCACGATCACCGCGGCCTTTGCCGGCCTTGCGCTGGAGTCCTACGTCACCAACCCGCAACTGCGCTACGCCCTGACCGGCCTTTCCGGCTATATGGCCCCCGAGGTCCTTCAATGGGCCGAGAATATGGCCCGCGCCAAAATGAAAGGGTCGCTGGACAAAGCCCAAAAGGAGGCCGGCCTGAAGCCGGGTAAAACCAATGGCAAACGCAAGACCAAGCGGACACGGTGAAAGGAACTTGTTAATTGCGGTCGCCTTCCTGGCCGTTACCGCCGGCCTGACCGCCTTCGGCGCGGCTTGGATTGCCGGCTACGTCCTGGACAAGACCGGCGACTCCAACGCGATGGCCCTTCTGATCGGCGCAAACAAGGTCGCCAGCGACTCCGCGGACCTGGAGCGCCAACTAAACGCGGCGCAGTCCGCCCTTAAGTCCGTCCAGGAACTAGGGTGGGCGATGACCATCGGCTGCCTAGGGATTGCCTTTTCGGTGGGGGTGCGGGTATTCCGTCGCCCCGACAATCAAAACGCCTCCTAGGGCATCCTAGGGGGGTCAAATGGGCGTCCGTAGGGGTGGACGTCCGCCGGCTAGGGTTTCCATAAAATGCCCGAACGGGAACTTTTGCCAACTTTCAGGGGGAAAGGTTTCCAAACATTCCCGAACGGGAACTTAAAGGAACTTTGCAAAGGTGCTTGACGAATAAAAGTCACGGGACAGGATTCTAGTCGAACCTAATCCTATGAAACTAGTCCTGCCTATCCTGCTCGTCGTCGGCCTTGCCGTCGGCTATAACGTCGCCCTGGTCAAGTCCGGGCCGACCATCCATAAGGCGATTGTCGACCGCCTCCCCCCGAAGCCCGCCAAGCGCTAAACCAATGGGACACGCTATCCGCAAAGCCCACCGGGACGACCCGGTCCGCAACGCTATCGCTAACTTCTGCGAGAACCTAGACGGCGCGCAGCTCTTTATCACCGCCGGCAAAGGCGGCGAAGCCCGCGACTACGTCAACCGCGCCGTTTCCGACCTTACCGCTGTCCTGGACTCCGCCGGCGTCCGCGATCTGACCGTCAACGTTAACGCCCTTGGCCGAATTGAGGCCTTTCTGGACTACCGCGACGACGCCGGCGAAATCCGCCTAACCTACACGGCCCGCAGCGCCGAATGACTTTCACCCCCAACCCAGCCAAACCAATGAAAACCAAAATCATCGAAGTCGTCGACAAGGCGACCGTTGAACTCCGCACCCGCCAAGCCCGCTATTTCCGGGAACGCGTCGCCAAGAAAGGGGCCGGTTACTTCCCCGGCCTCGGCGCTTACGCCCTCTACGGCGTCAAGGACTCCAAGACGGAAACCTATCTGATCGGCGACGCCCCGACGTCGGCCGACTTCGCCGAATACGTCACCGCCAAGGCAAAGGCCGCGGAGCTGGAGAAATGCGACGCCTTGATTGAATACCGCGAAACAAACAAAAGGCCGACTGTCCGCGTCTGGATTAAGGACAAGGCCGCCACGCCGGCCAAAGCAAAGACCCGCCCGAAGTCCGGCGACGTCAAGGCCTACGTTGCCGCGAACCCCGATAAGACTATCCGGCAAGTCGCCGACGCCCTTAACGTCCGGCCGACGACCGCCTGGACGACCGCCAAACGCCTTCAGATCAAACTCCCGACCCCCGGCCGCCGCGCTACGCACGAAATCAACGGCCACAAGATGAGCAAACTGAAGCACGACCGCATTATGGCCTTTAAGGCGCAACTGCCGCAGCTGGACGAAGCCGAACGCCTTAACGCGAACGATATCGCCGCCCGCCTTGGCTGCTCCGGCTCCAACGTCCGCTTTTGGCTGCGCATCCTCGGCCACCGATTGCACAACAACAACGGCCGGACCATCTATAAGCACGATACGACGACCTGGCCGAAAGTCTTCGCGGAAACCTTTAAGGACGGGACGCGCATCAACGGCGCGGCCAAGCGCCTTGGGGTTTGCTACGCGGTTGCCTACCGTTACGCCGCCAACGCCGGCCTGATCGTCGTCAACGAGCGCGACCACAACGACCGCAAATCCGCCAACCCCTATTAATCCCAACCCAGCCAAACCTATGTCCCAAATCCCGAACACCACGGCCGTTAAACACGGCCAGCGAATCGTCCCGCTGACCCGCCCGGTCTGCGACTACGCGGCCCGCCGAATCGAGCGCATCCTGCCCCAGCTCCACGCCCTGAACGACGCCGGCAAAACCCAGAACGACGCCGCCGCCGCCCTGGGCATTACCTCTATGACCCTACGGAACTACTGCCGGCTGCTGAACCTCCGCTGGTCCAACCTCAACCCCCGCCGACGTGCCTGATCCCAACGCTCACCCTCCCGCTATGTTCATCATCAAAGGAACGACCCTGCCCCGCTTCTGGTGGCTGCGGCCTTGGACGACCGCCCGCACCCTTGCGGTTACGGTTTCCGCCCTCAAGGCCTACGCCGACCGCGCCGACCGGGCGCTGAAGGCCGCCCAGGACAGCCGGGAACATTGGATTAACAAACACGACCGCGCCTACGCCGTCGCTATGCACAACGAGCGCGTCATTCGCGAGATGGAGACGTGGCAAGCCACCAAGAAGGGAGGCCAGCCGTGAGCGAGCCGAAGCGATACCACCTTGAGATGCACAAAGCCAATGATGGCGATTGGCTCCTCTACTCCGATTACGCCCGCCTCAAGGCCGAGTGCCAAGCCCGCCAAGCAGAGAACAGCGTGCTGGCAGTCGAGTGCGACAGCCTCAAGGCCGAGGTCGAGCGGCTGACCCTGCAAGCGAAAGGAATGAGCAAGGCTGGTTGGAGTCTAGTTAATGCTCATCAGTATGACGCTTCTATCTCTTACTGGAATAAATGTATCAACGATTGGCAGAACGCTGACAAGGGGGTGCAGTCGTGAGCGACGTCGGTCACTTCCGCCACCTCCCCGCCTTCGCGGCCCTCTTTTCCGAAGTCTATTTCGTTAACGAACGGATTATGACCGGCGATATTGTAAGCGCCAAATTCGCCCTGCCCCGCGTCCAAAAACTGATCGCGGAATACAAGTCGACGATGGAAGCCGACGGCGCGTCCCTGGTGTCTATCCAGCCCTACGCGGCCGCCGGCGGATGGGTAGGCCTGACTTACTCCTATTGCCTAGCCGGCGAAACCTATCAGGGGTCCAGCGTCCCCCGCCGCCTATGATCTCCGCCCGCTTCTCTATCGTCGCCCTGCTCCTGCTCGGCTGCTCCTGCCAAGCGCAAGACGACGCCCGCGTCCTTTACGCAATCGGCCAGGTCGAAGGGGGAAACCGTTTGCAACGCGGCGACAACCTCAAGGCCTACGGATTGTATCAGCTCCACGCGGGAACCTGGGAGACGGCTAACGCCCAGCTGCGCCGCGAAGGCCGGCGGACCTATCCCTTGTCGGCTTGGAAGTCCGCGGAAGCCCAGGATATGGTCGCGGCCGCCCTGCTTCGCTGCCTACGCGCTCAACTGAAGGCCGAAGGGATTCACTTCCCGACGCCGGAGCAAATCGCCCTTTGCTGGAATATGGGGTTCGCCGGCGCTAGATCGGTCGGCTTCAATCCGCACAACGCCCCGGCCGTCCGTTTATCCTATGCCCAGAGAGTGGGCAATTTGACCAGAGCGCGCTGACATTTATTTGCTTAACCAAGGATGTTGGGCAACAACCTTGGTAAATGAACCAAACGCCCGCCGATTACATCGTCCTGGCCGTCGACCCCGGCCGGAACGGTGGACTCTGCTGGAGGGAAAACGGGAAGGTCTACGCGGTTAAGATGCCGGCCAACGAATGCGCTACCGTCGATTTCCTGACGAAGATTGCTTGCCGGTCCGCCCTTGTCGAATTGCACCTGGAGCTGCCGGCCGCCGGCGGATGGGGTAAGACCGGCCTTTCGTCTATTGCCAAACTATTCCGCGGCGTCGGCGCTATCGAAGGGGCCGGCTACGCCTTCGGCTGGAAGGTTAACACGGTCGACCCCCGCAAATGGCAAGCCGCCCTTGGCCTGAAGCGGAACAAGCTAGGGAAGACCGCTTGGAAGAACGCCCTTAAGCAAAAGGCCGGCGAACTCTACCCCGACCTTCCTATCACCCTGGCGACGTCCGACGCGGTCCTGATCTACCACGCCGCCGCTGGTGGCCTTCTCTTTTAACCCTCCCACCTATGAAAAAGCAAATCCCCAACGTCCCGCCCGTCGCCGAAATCCGACCGATTGAAGGGACTAACTATATCATTATCGACGGCAAGCACGTCGCCCGCTTCCTGACCCCGACCGTCGTCAATAACAAGACCTACTTTAACCTGTTCTTGACCCCGAACGAGGGAAGCCGCCACGCGCTGGAAGACCTGGTCGAAAAGAACCCCCGTCTCCGCAAATGAGCAAAGCCCCCAAGGCCGAAGAACCGGCCCCCGCGCAGCCGACCGCCCGCCAAGACCTGGTCGCCTTCCTTAACGCGATCGGCAACGTCCACGCCGACCGCATCAATCCGGCTTTTCGCTCAAAATATGCGAGCCTCCCCGAAATCCTGGACAGCGTGAAAGCCGTCGCGAAGCTCTACAACCTGACCCCGCACCAGCGCCTCGGCCGCGAACCCGGCCACGTCGTCGTCATTACGGAAATCATCCACAACGACGGGACGACCTTCCCCGCCGGCGAAGTCGCCTTTAAATCCGAAGGCCTGACGCCCCAGCAGCTCGCGTCCGCGACGACCTATCTCCGCCGGCTATGCCTGACGACGGCCGTTTCTATTGCGACCGATATCGACGACGACGGGGCCGCCGCCTCCCGCCCCGCGCCGGCAAAGCCCGCCGCCCCGGCCGGCCCCTGGTATTCCTTCCTGACCGCGGTCGAAGCCGAACGCGCCCACGCCTATTGCGTCAAGAAGGGGTGGCTGCCGGCCAGCGCCGCCGACCTTATCGAACTCCCCCAGGACAAGGTCGACGCGATCCTTTCCAATCGGTCCGCCTTCACGGCCGCGATTAACCGATGAAAGCCCGCCTGACCTATGGGGACGCCAAGTCCGCGGCCTTCGACGGCTGGCGCAAGCAAATGTCGGCCCGCGAAGTCGCCCGGTCCTATGGGATTAACGTAAATTCCGTCTACCACGCCGCCCGACGGATCGGAATCCAGCTGCGCCCGGTTATCAACCGCCCCGCCGGCAAACGCCCCGCCTGATATGTATCGTCCCCCGCTGTCTATGCTGGATATGGCCGCCAAGATGCCGCGGGAATCTCACGCCCTATTCGTCGTCGCCGACGGGAAGGTGCTTAATCCCGAATTCGTGGTTTGGGACCGCGACAGTTACCGGGAAGAACTTTGGAAGCTGAAGCGCCGCGGAATCCGCGTCGACGGCCGACATATTGAGTTTATCGCGAAACACGGCCAGGAATACGAACGGATTAACATTAACGCGATATGAGCAAACAGACCCCCCCCATCCCTACCGCGGTCCTGCGAAAAGCGTCCGTCAACCGCGATATTGACGGATTCGTCCTGCTGACCTGGTTCGACTCCCTTTGCTTTACCGAAGTCACGGCCAAGACGAAGCGCCAATTTGAAACCTATCTGGCCTTTTGGAAGAAGGACACGCTGCCGACGCTGCGCAAGGATACCCGCTACTTTGTCCGGCTAGGCCCGAACGCCGACCTTATCGAAACCACCCGCAACAAACTATGACCAACCGCGACCTGATCCGCCGGCATTTGGAGGCCATCAAGGAACACCTGGCCGACCTGGACTATAACTGCGAAACCGAGATCGTCGGCGAAGACGCCCGACACCTGGACGCCGATATCAAGGCCGCCACCCGGCAAGCGACTTGGGTCCAGCCCGAAACCCTGGAGGAATCCATTCAGCTTAAACCCCTCTACGACCGCCTTAAGTCCATTCAATGCACCTTGCGGATTCTCCGCAACAATATCGACCTTTGCGACAAGTCGATTGAAGGCGCTCTGGAGTCCTGCCAAGTGATCGGGGCCGAAGTCGAAGAAACCAACGCCCCCGACGACGACCTCTAAACCTCCCTTTTATGCCCCCCATCAAGACCCGCGAAGAATACCGCGCCCTGCCGGCGCTCAACTACTCCGGCGCTAAAGAGCTGCTGAAGTCCCCCGCCCATTACAAGGCCTACCTGACCAAGCCCCAGGAAGAAACCAAGGCGCTCAAGATTGGTTCGGCCGTCCACGCCTACGTCCTCCAGCCCAACGTCGCTTTGGCGACCTATGCCGTCGCCCCGGAAATCGACCGCCGGACGAAGGACGGGAAAATGATTTGGGAAAACTTTGTCGCGGCCAACGCCGGCAAGACTGTCCTTACGGAAGACGAGTCCGCCCTGATCTGCGGCGTCTCGTCGTCTATGCGCGACACGCTCGCCAGGATGGGAGTCGAACCCGTCGCAACGGAACTTATGTTGACCGGCGAATACTGCGGGACGCCCCTTAAGGTCGCTATCGACCTGGTCGGCTCCGACGGCTACCTCTGGGACCTGAAGACCACGGAAGACGCCAGCCCCAAGGGTTTCCTTCAGTCCGTCCGCGCCTACCGCTACAACCTCCAGGCCTACCTCTACCGCCTGGTCTATGAACAAGCGACCGGGAACAAGGTCCGCGGCTTCCGCTTCCTCGCGACCGAGAAGGCCGGCGACGGCTTCTACCCGTCCGCGGTTTATGAGCTGGGGCCGGAGCTAATGACCTACGCTATTTCGGATTTCAATGCGGCCGCGACCCTCTACAAGACTTGCGCCACCCTGGACGAATGGCCGGCCTACCCGCTGGACGTCCAAACCATTGACGTCAACGCGCCGGCCAAGGCCGCCACCTCCATTAACTTTGCCTAATCCTATGACCCAACCCAACGCCGATCGTCCGCCCCTCACCCCGATTTCCGTCCCCGGCCTCTATCGGCTGCGCTTGTCGAAGCCCAAGATTGAAAAGGTTAAGATGCACGAAGACGGGACCGTTTCCGCGCGCCTTTTCTTCGTCGACGCGGCCGGCCAATGCTTGTCCAAGAACTACGGGACGAAATACCATACCAAGGCCCTTGCTATGCTTGTCGGCCGGATCACCGGGACTTTTGCCCAAGAACTCCGCCAAGGCGCTACCGTGGCCGAATTCCTGGACTACCTGGACCCCGCTTGCAACAAGCTGACCGATATCGGCGTGGAAGTCACCCCGGACGGCGAATGGCAAGGCCGCCCGCAATACAAATATAATCTGACGTTCGGGAAGGGGACGCAGAAGCCCGTCGCAAACACGCCCCCGCCGCCTTCCTCAATCGACTTCTAATTATGCGCTACATCCTCGCGGGAATGTTCCTGGTTATGTTCACCCTGAAACTGATCGGGAAGCTGGACGGCTTGTCCTGGTGGTGGGTAACTTCGCCGCTTTGGCTTCCCTTGGCGGTCGTCGCCGGCGTCGTCCTCTGCTGCTGCGTCGTCCTAGGCGCAATCTTCGCCTGGGAGCATTACCAAGGAAAGGACGAGAAGCGCAAAGAACTCCTTAAGGCCTTCCGATGAGCGAACCCCAACGTTTCCGCGTCGCGGATATCCAGGCGCAAATGACCCTTGGCGGCCAGATAATGGAAGTCCACCCGGACGGCCCTTACGTCACTCATTCCGAATACGCCCGCCTTGCCTTCAAAAGCGAATGCCAAGCCGAAGGCCTGAACGCCTTCGATAACAAGCTGCGCGAAGCCGAAGGCCTGATCGCCCGGATGAATGACACGATTAACGCATCCCAAGCCGAAGTCCGACGCCTCAAGGCCGAGGTCGAACGGCTGACCGAAGCCGGGGATAAGGTGTTCAATATATGGTCAAACGGCGACGAGACGGACGGAAATAACTTCAAGGAAGCAATCTGGGTTTGGACTGTCGCAAAGAACGGAGGCCAACCGTGAAGAAGCCGACTATTGTCCTTCTCTGCGGCTACGCCCGCGCCGGGAAAGATACCTTCGCCCTGGGAATGGCAGCGGCCGCCGCCCCCAACCTAGTCCGCACGTCCTTTGCCTATGCGCTTAAGGAGGCCGCGGATATCTACCTTGCCAAGCTGAACGTCTACTGCGCCGACCAAGGCCGGACCTTCCACGCCGAACAATTTAAGATAGCCCACCGCGCCTTCCTGGTCGAAGCCGGCCGCACCGCCCGATCAGTCAATCAGGACGTCTTCGCGGACGCCCTGGTCGAACGCGTCGAAGGATACGAAAGGACGCACGTCGCCGTCACCGATTGGCGCTATCAAAACGAATACGAAGTTATCAAACGCGACCTGGGCGGGATTGGCTGGAGGGTCGTAACCGTCTGGATTGAGACAATAGGGACGTTCGCAGCCAACGAGGAGGAAGCCCTGACAATCGCGGAGATTCGGCGCAACCTCTACTTTGAACACGAATTCTTTTTCCGACCTAATTCGGAAGACGCCGTCCGCAACGAAGGCCACCGCTTCGCTTCGACCCTAGGGCTATGATCGACGACGCGGGAACGGCCGGCGGGAATGAACGGCGACGCCGGCTAACCTTCGTCGAACGCGCCCTTATCCTGGGAATCGACCTAGACCGCGCCCATTTCCTTGCGAGCTGCGCCCGCGGCGAAAACGCCCGGACCGTCAAGAACGACGGGATTTACATTCCCTACGACGACAACGTCCAGCTGCGGGAAGCCGCCCGGATAGGGATTAACGCCAAGGACGCGGCGCGAATGATGGGGCTAACCCTGGACGACGTCCTGGCCCGCGGGATTACCTTTCCGGCAAAGACCTCCCACCCCCTGCCGGAAGGGTCATACGTTCACAACCTACTTTTGCCGGAAGCGGACCCCCTCTAATGAGTAAACCAATACGTTTCGTCTACGCGTCCGACAGTCACGGGGATATGGCCGACCCCGAAGCCCTGGAAGCCCTTTGGGCGTTCTGCAAGGAATACAAGCCGGACGTGCGGATCGCCGGCGGCGACCACTTCGATTTTCGAGCGCTCCGCCGCGGCGTCGGCCACGGGGACGCGGAGTCCGGCGAATCCCTTAAGGCCGACCTGGAGGCCGGGAAGGACTTCCTCCGCCGCTTCCTCCGCCCTGGCGGCGTCTACCTTTGGGGAAACCACGAACACCGGCTGGATAACCTCATTTCGTCCAGCTCGTCGGCGATGGTCCGCGACTATTGCCAGGATATCAAAGACGACATTAACCGCACCGCCCGCCAAGCCGGCGCAAAGACAATCCTCCCCTACCACGCCGACCGCGGCGTCTACCGCCTAGGCCCGGTCGCCTTTATCCACGGCTACGCCCACGGGGTTAACGCGACGACCGTCCAAGGCCTCCACTACGCGGAACACGGCGGCGCTCTGATTCACGGCCATACGCACAACCTGGCGTCTATTGCCCTGACGCAACACGGTTCCGGGAACGCCTTCAGCGCCGGCTGCCTATGCCTTAAGGAAGAAATGGGATACGCGTCCGCCCGCTTGGCGACGTCCCGCTGGGGTTCCGGCTTCGTCGCCGGCTGGGTCGACGGCCGCGACTACAAAGCCCACCTGATCCACAAAGTCGGCCGGCGCTGGGTATGGTCCGCCGACCTGACCTTTTTCACCCCGACCAATCGGAAGTCTAGAGCCGTCTAATTTAAAGAGACTATGGCTAGCCAAGGCAAACGCCCTCCCCTGACCGACGCCACCCTCCGGGCGATCGTCGCGGAACTCCAGAACCAAGCCGAACAACCCCCGCCCGGATTCTATACCTGGGAAGAATGGTCCAAGCGCTGGAAGCTGAAACGGACCGCAACCGTCCGCTATCTGGAGGCCGGCGTTGAATCTGGGGTTATGGAAGTCCGCCTGTTGCGCCGCGATCTGGGCGCTTACGTCCGCCGCGTCCCGCATTGGGGACGGAAGACGGGGAAGAAGAAGCGAAATAAAGGAACTTGACCGACCACCCGACGCCCCGCACCGTCGGCCCCTATGCACCCTTTAAACGCCTCGCCAGAAGCGGAGCGCCACCTTTTGGGCGTCCTTATCCGCGACGCCCTACCCTTTCCCAAGGACCTAGCCCCGTCCGACTTCGCCGAGCCGAAGCTGCAAGACGTCGCCTACGCGATCCGAGCCGTCGAAGACCAGGGAGGACAAGCGGACGAACTGTCGACAATCCTATATCTGCGGTCGACGACGTTCGACTCCCCCGACGCTTTCGTTTCCTCCCTAACGACCGACGTCGGTTTTTCCCTCTATAACCCCGCCTGGGCCGCCGAAGTCCGCCGGCGCTCCCTACTCCGGCAAATAGCCGAAACGACCGCCAAGGCAAACGCCCTAGCCCTAGACCCTGCCGCCGACCCAGAAACCGTCCTGGCCTTCACCGCCGGCCAACTGAAGTCCGCGACGGACCGCGCAGCCAAGCCAAACGCCGGCCTAGTGGCTATGGACTTGGACGCCCTAGAGTCGTTTGACCGCAAGAACGACCCTAACTGCGTTATTGGCTCGCGCTGGATGTGCCGCGGCTATTCCTGCCTTCTCATTTCCCAATCCGGCGTCGGGAAGTCGTCCTTTAGTCTTCAATTTATGATCTGCCTTGCCCTCAAACGGTCCTTTTTCGGGATTGAGGGAAAGCGACCCCTTAAAGTCCTTTTTCTGCAAAATGAGAACGACGAAGGGGACGTCGCGGAAGGGTTTCAGGATATTACGGCCGGAATGAACCTCCACCTTCCCGAGCGCCAAACCCTTAAGGAGAACCTGACTATCTACCGGCTTAAACGCGTCACGGGTCAGGCCTTCCTGGACAAGATGCGGGAACTGATTCGGCTCCACGCCGCCGACGTGGTCGTGGTCGACCCCCTTATGGCGTTTATCGGGATACCCGTCACCGATCAGGAGGCTATGACCGATTGGTGCAGACAAGGCCTAGACTCCGTCCTGACCGAAACCGGCGCTGTCCTATTCGCCGTCCACCATACGACCAAGCCGCGATCGGCCAAGGACAAGGAAGGCCAGACGGCCGCCGACCTGGCCTACGCTGGAGCCGGGGCCAGCGAGCTAGTGAACTACGTCCGCGACGCGGCCGTCCTGGAGCGCTGCGCCGGCGAAGAACCTATTTTCAAATTCAGCCTGACCAAGCGCCGCGGCCGGTCCGACCTACGGGATAACAACGGCGACTTTGCCCCCTCAATCTACGTCCGTCACTCCCCCCACCGGGGCGTCATTCGCTGGGAACGTTCCGTCCCGCCGACGACGGATAGCGATTCCAGCCCCGCCAAGGGGTCTAGGAGACGCTTTGACAAGGAATAAGGGGTAGGACAGCCACCAAACCAGAAGCCCCCCTTAAATCGCCTTCTAGATGCCTACGCCCTGCCGGCATACTTCCGTAGTATATCCCCCTTCGGGGGAATACAAGCCCCTTCACCCCCTCCGCCTAGGGGCTACGGGGTTCGGGGCTATTGCTCCGCAATCTTATGCCTAGAAAGCACAAATATACCCGCGGCGAAATAGCGGCCATTAATCGCGGGAAATATTGGGCGACTAAATGGCGACTTATGCCCGGACAAATGGAACGTGCCAGAGATAACGCCACCAAGGAATCAGCTAGGGAAAGGAAAAGACAGCGAACAAACATCAAGGAAGACCTTATGACGTGGCCGGATACGTTGACGACCAAGGCCTTTAATGAACGGATCGCGGGATATATCCCAAAGGATTACAATCCGAAGTCATTCGTTAACCGTCTACGACGTTACGGCTTCTTTACGTTCGACCCTATCCAAGCGCTATGGGTTAACGCTTGCCGGCCTAGTGGACAACCTGACGTCACGAAAGCCGATTAATAGGGTATTATATGCCTTATCGCTTCCGACGTTTCCAAGGCCTGGCGCAGCTGGTGGTCCAAACTGACCACCGCGGAGCGCCGTCGGCTCGTCGACGCCGGCTGCTTTAACGCGGACGACCCTAGCGACGGGACGCCCCCGGGCGACGCGACCAGGGTTAACACTAACCGCTTTGACTTCCAACGGATGGAGGAAGAAGACGCTTACGCGGCCGACGGCCGGGAGCGCGGGAAGATGCAGAACGAGACGCGGGACAGGTCCGCCGCGGATCAGGCGATTGCAAACGAGGACGACGCCAAGCCCCAAGACCCTAGGGTCGCGGAGCTGGACCTTGCGTCCATTCGGTTGCGCGCAACGATTGAATTCATCCTGGCCGGCTGCGATCAGTCGACCGACCCCGAGATGCGCTTGAAAGCGGATATCATTCGGATCGTTATCGGCGAAGGAAGTCCGCCCAGGATGACGGTCCTAGCCAAGCGCCACGGCTTTAGCCGCGCAGCCGTCTCCCTTCGCTGCCGGACTTTGCTCCGACAACTGTCAATCGAGCCGTCCCGCTTTATGCGGCCCGAGGATGAGGTCCGAAATATGCGAATTTCCGCCATTTTTCGCGGCTTTTCGTCGCCCACCCCTCCCCCCATAGGAAATCTATTGAAAAAGGGGGGGTTTCAATCTCACGCGGGCCGACTTCGTGAAATTGGGACAAAAGGTCACCAAACCCAAAAGGGTAAAGCCGGACGCGTCACGCCGGCAACTAACGATGCCAAAAAAAGATAAAGACCGTCTGATTGAAACGGATTTGGACGTGATTTTCTCTACGACGATGATCGAAGGGGAAACCGAAACTATGGAAGGAGTCAGCGCCCGCCAGCTGCGCAACGCGGCAAAGGCCAATATGATTTCCCGACTGAAGAAACAGGAAGCGAAGACTTTCTTTGACCGGCTGCCGACCGCGGGCGAATACTTCCACACGATCAGCAACGGAACCTTTGACTATTGGTCCGTCCTTTCGGTCCTTATCGACCTTTGCCCTGGGCCGGTCGACGAGGCCTACGTTTCGACCTGGACGCTCAACCACAATACTTGCAAGGAACTGTTCGAAGTCCTGGACGCCGGCAAGATTAAGAAACTTTGGCTTTTGTCGGGACTCTATTTCAAGAAACGGGAACCGGCCGTTTATGCCCGCTTGGCAACGGGATTGGCCGAGCGCGGCCAGAAGGTCAAATGTAGCGAGAACCACGCCAAGGTCGCCGTATTGATTGGGGCCGGCTTTTCGGTCACTATGGAGGGAAGCGCCAACCTGACGGCAAACCCGCGGATCGAGCAAAACGTCGTTACGGGAAGCCCGGACGTCGCGGCCTTCCACGCCGCTTGGATGAAGGAGATTATCGAAGCCTAATGAACCACACCGAGACAGCCCTTCAACTTGCGACCGCCGGCGCAACCCTGGCCGACATTCAAAAGAAGCTTACGACCGACGGGGCGAGCAAGGCCGACGCCTTGGCAGCGCTCGACAACGTGCTGACCTATTACAAGACCCTGGCTAACTTCAATCCCGAGGTCGAAATGGGCCGCGCCTATTCGCGGCTTAACCTCATCTTCCTTAACGGCGTCAAGGTCCAGGACTTCAAGACCGCGATTGCCGCCCAGAAAGAGCTTAATCGGCTGCTAGGCCTTTACGGAAAGAATAACCAGCCGACGCCGGCGCAACCCCCAACCTATGACATTGACGAACTCCTTTCCCTCCCCGAACCCGGACCCGAGCCGACGGATCGCGGAGCTAGTGGCGAAGAAGGCGGCGGGAATTGAGCTGACCGCCGACGACCGCGCCTTCCTGGAAGCCCAGCGGGCGAACCGCGTCCCGCCCTCCCTGCTCGCGAAGCGCTGGAAGGTTACGGCCGGCCGCGTCTCCCAACTGATTGCCCTGGGAATGCCGACCGACTCAATCGAGGCCGCGGAGGCCTGGAGGAAGGCCCGCGCATCCACCGGCCGCGGCGGCCAACAGAAGCCCGACGCCTCCGACCCAATCACGGTCGACCCTTCCGAGATTGCCGGCGCCGAGAATACGACGCTTGAGGAATCCCTGAAGGAACACCGGCGACTGTCGGCGATCGCGCAACGCCGTTGGGCAAAAGCCCAGGAATTGAGCGCACCCGACGAGCAGCGGCTTTTCAAGATTTACCAGGACAGCAAAGCCGGCGAAATGAAGATCGAGCGAACGGTCCTTGCCCAAAAGCTGGAGGCCAAGGAACTAGTCCGAATGAAGGACGTATTTGCCGACTTGGCAAAAGTCCTTGCCGAGATTCGCAACGACGTCCGCGGGATTGGGATTGAAGTCGCCCCAGGAGCGAACCCCGACGACCCCGGCCTTGCGCTTAAAGTCATCAACGCGAAGACAAACAAGCTGCTCAAGAAATGGGCCGCCGTAGAAGCGGACGCCCTAGAACGACTGTCCGAAGCGGAGCCGGCGGAGCCGACCGGCCTCCAGATCGCGGACGAGGAACAAGCCGACGATGCCGACTGACTTCGAAAAGAAGCTGCGCGGCGTCCTAGCGCCCGACCCGCACCAAGACCCCGTCGATTGGCTGGAACATCACGTCCGCAACATCCCTTATTCCCCGCAAGCCGGCCCCTTCCGCATCCATAACTCTCCCTGGCTGGAGGAACCCCTTCGGGCATTGACCGACCCCGAAGTCCAGGAAATCGGCGCGCTTGGCTGCGTCCAATCCGGCAAGTCTTGGCTGATTGAAGGCGCGTCGCTTATCATCCCGACGCTTTGCCCCGGGCCGACGCTCATCCTTCAGGATATCGACCGCAACGCTTCCGACTTCCAAGAGACTCGGCTGCGCGTCCTATGGGAATCTATTCCCGCGATTAAGGAACTGATCGGGCCGGACGGAATCCCGAAGACCGGGGCGATTCAATTCCGCGGAAATACCGCCTGGGTATTGGGCGCGAACAACGAGCGCAACCTTCAGCGCCGGTCGATTCGTTTCCTGCTAGGGGACGAAGTCTGGCTTTGGGGACAGGGTAGCCTTAAAGACGCGATGGCCCGAACGACGGCTTTCCGTTGGCAATCAAAGACCGTCCTGGTTTCCCAAGGCGGCGTCGAAGGGGACGATTGGAGCCAATGGTTCAAGACGACGGACCAAAGGGTTTGGACGTTCTGCTGCCCCGCTTGCAACCACCGGCAACCGTACAAATGGCAACAGATCATCTTCCCGAAGGAAGCCCGGACGCCGGAAGGCTGGAACCTGGACACGGTCCGCAAGGGGACGACCTACCAATGCGAAAGCTGCAAACATCAGCTGGAAGATTCCAACCGCGTCCGTACTGAGCTGAACAAGTCCGGCGCCTATGTGGCTACAAATCCCCAAGCGCCGAAATCCCGCCGCGGATACCATTGGAACGCCCTCTGCGCCCAATGGGGACTTTCCTGGGGCGACCTAGCGGTTGAATGTATCGAAGCAAAGAAAGCCTTCGACGAAGCAAACCCTACGGCCCGCCGCGAATTCGTTCAGAAGCGCCTTGCCGAGACTTGGCGAGAGGAAGCCGACGAAGTCCAGATCGAGTCGTCGGTCGGCGGCTACAAGACCGGCGAACCTTGGCCGGAAGAAGGCGGATTCGTCCGCGGAAAGCCGAAGGCCGGCAAGGAACTTACGGACGACGACCGCGCCTTGCCCGACTTCATCCCCTTGCGGTTTATGGGCGTCGACGTCCAGCGTCGCGGCTTCTGGTGGGTCATTCGGTCGTTCAGCGGCGACGGCCGTAGCCGGCTGCACTCTTTCGGCTATTGCTTCGCCTGGTCCGAAATTATGGACATTCACAAAAAAGCCGGCGTCCACCCCGCCAACGTCTTTGTCGACTCTGGCGACCAACAGGACGAAGTCTTGGCGGCTTGCGCTGCCAACGGCTGGGTTGCTACCCGCGGCGACCAGCGCAACGAATACGCCTGGAAGGTCCGAACGCCCCAGGGAATGAAGACGGAAGTCCGACCCTACTCCCCGCCGGTCGTGGAGCTAGTCGGCCAACGCCGTTGCAAGCGGTTTTACTTCTCCAACCTACGGCTTAAAGACACCCTGGCGCTACTGATCCGCCGCGGCCGGCATACCCGCCCCGACGACGTCCTGGACGAATACCTAAAGCAAATGCAATCCGAGCGCCGGACGGTCGGCGCCGGCGGGAAGCCGATTTGGGAACAGATTGATTCGCGGGCGAACCACCTTTGGGACTGCGAAGTTATCCTGATGCTGCCGGCTATGGCCTGGAAGCTGACCGGCCGAGCCGAGCAAATGGTGGCCGAGACGGAAGCCGAAGGGGACGGCGCTAACCCCGCTTGACAATGCCGGCGGCCGTGGCAGATTTCTGGACGCGCCTGGGGTGGTTATTCCATAAGGCTTCCAAGGTGGCAGCGGCCTCCGACCAGGTGCTGGGATCGGAAGGCCGCCCTTTTGACTGCCGCCTAGTCTTATGGCCCGAGCGACAGGTTGCTTTCTTATCCTTTCCCAATCCCGAATCGAAGCGATCGCGGACAAGGCCGCCACGCTCCTGATGGAAGGAAAGACTATGATGAGTTACGCGGACAGCGGAACCAGCGTTTCCAAGGCCTTCCCGATGGACGTAGCCACCGTTATGGTGGAATGTCGCTACGCGCTACAGGTCAAGGACCCGGCGCAATATGGTCCTATCGACCGCGTCCGCGTCTATAACGGCCTCTGGAACTTCCGCGGCCTCTAATTCTATGGCGAAGCCGAATATTAAGACCGCAATCCGTAAAGCCGTTCGCGACGTCAAGGCCTACGCGAAGAAACACGGTTTGAAGGTTAACGCTTCCGCCGGCGGCGGCGGTTCCGGCATCTTCTCGCAATTCGAAGCGGCCAAATATAGCAATAAGCGCCAATGGGTTAACACGCCCTGGCCGGCGGACTTCAAACGGACGATGACGGTTTTCGACCGCCAGGAGCTTACGCGAAAGATGCGTTGGCTTTCGGTCAACAGCGGTCTGGTCCGCCAAATGATTAACGATATGATGGTCTACGCGGTCGGGGACGGAATCAAGGCGCAGCCGGCGTCCGGCGACCCTTCCTTCGACGCCGCGGCGCTCAAGTATTGGAATGATTGGGCCGACAAGCCCTGCGAAATCACCGGCCGTTATAACCTTACGGAATGCCTTCAAATCATTTGCAAAAAAATCGACGTCGACGGTGAGATTTTCGTTCTGAAGACCTACGGCCCGACCGGCCCCCTTATCCAGCTGATCGAGTCGCACCGCGTCGGGACGACTATGGACAACAACGTCCCGGCCCCGGAAGGAATGACCGACGGCGTCCTTTTCAACAAATACGGCGCGGTCGTCGGCTACCAAGTTATCAGGTCCGACGGGACCGGCCGCCTGGTCAACGCGTCGGCTATGCTCCACGTCCATATCCCGGAGCAAGTCAGCGGCGCGCGCGCCTATTCCCCTATCCAGCATAGTATCAATAACCTGATCGACGTCCTGGAAATCCTGTCCTTGGAAAAAGTCGCTATGAAGGTCCAGGGGGATATCGTCCGCACCGTCACCCGCGAAAATCCGCAATTTGACGGTTCCGACGCCGACTTCCAGGCCTTCGGAATGCGTCCCCAGGACTACCCGCAAGGAGTCTACGACAACCCCGAGCAAGTCGGCGCTTTCATTGGCGGCAAGACCCTTTCGCTGGCCCCCGGCGAGGAACTTAAGATGGTCGAAAGCGGCCGCCCGTCTCCGAACGTTACCGCCTTTATTGAGCATAACAACCGGGACAGCGCCCAAGGTTTCCTGCCTTATGAGTTTATCGACCTGACCAAAGCGAACGGGGCCGCTATGCGCGTCACCCTGGGCAAAGTGGACAGGTCCGCGTCCGCCCGTCAGTCCATCCTGATTCACCGCGTCCTGATTAAGCTCTGGGGCTACGTCATCGGTTCCGCGATTGCCAACAACGAGCTGCCGATGCCGTCGACCGGCGATTGGCATCGGGTCGGCTGGGTCACTCCCCGCCGGATCACGGCCGACGCCGGCCGCGAAGCCGCCGCCAATCAGCGCGATATCGAAATGGGACTTAAGACCCTTTCCGACCACTACGCGGAAAACGGGTCCGACGTTAAGGAGGAAATCCGCCGGCGCGCAGCTGACGCCCGCCTGATTATCGACGCGGCGACCGAGTTTAACGTCCCCGTCTCTATGGTCGCGTCCCTGGCTATGAACGTCCAGCCCGAGGCCATTAACGCCGCGGCCGCCGGCTCCCCGTCGACCGACCCTAACGGCGGCTTTGTCCCCTTCCCGTCCGCCGGCAACCCCTAACCCTCTACCCCTTTAAATATGCGAAACCTTATCAAAGACATTAAGGCAAACCGCCCGCTTCTGATCCAGCCGGAACAAGCGAACGCCCACCTTGAGCGAACCGCCAAGGTCGAAATGCCCCTGGGCGCGAAGCTGTCGGATTTCTCCGATATGCTTTCCGCTATGTTCGGCGAGCCGGCGAAGCTGGAGATTTATCCCCCTTACGCGATCGTCCCGGTCCGCGGCCTCATCTCCAAGAACGTCAGCGACCTGGACGTGCTTTGCGGCTGCTGCGATATCGAGAACGTAGAGGAAATGCTGGAGTCCGCGGAGCGCGACGCGTCCGTCAAAACCGTTATCTTGGTTATCGACTCCCCCGGCGGCACGTCCGTCGGCGTCCCCGAGCTGGCCGCCCGAATCCGAGGCTTCAGCAAGGAAGTTTTGGCCTTCACCGATAACGAAGCCTGTTCCGCCGCTTATTGGATTGGCTCCCAGGCAAAGGCCTTCTACGCGACGCCTTCGGCCACCGTCGGCTCGATTGGCTGCTATATCGCTTATCCCGATTGCTCCAAGGCCTACGAAATGGAAGGCGTCAAAATTGACGTGATCAAGTCCGGCCTCTACAAAGGCGCCGGCATCGCCGGGACGTCCCTGGACGACAAGCATCGGGAAATGCTCCAGAAGGAAGTCGAAGAAATCCACGCCGACTTCAAGGCCGACGTTAAAGCCGTCCGCGAATTCGCCGACGATTCGGCTATGGAAGGCCAGACCTTCAGCGGCAAGAACGCCGCCGCCGCCGGCCTTGTTACCGGCCTGGTCAACGGCTTTGACGAGCTGATGGAATCCCTGGACGCGGCCGTCGCCGAGCAAATGGAAGCCGACGAGAAGAACGACGCCGCCGCCGCCGGCGGCCAGCCCGAGGAATCGGACGAAGGCGCTTCCGCCAAGGTCCGCCGCCTTGCCTCCGCCCGCGCCCTGGCCGGCGTCGACCTCAAGGCCTTGTCGGCCGCGGCCAAGATGGCCGAAGGCGAGAAGGAAGACGAAGACGAGGAAAAGCCCGAGTCCGAAGACGAAGACGACAAGGAACCCAAGTCCGAAGACGACAAGGACGAGGAAAAGCCCGAGTCGAACGACGAGGAAGACGAAGGCGAAGACGCCAAGTCCGAAGACGACCCCGACCAAGACAAGGCCGCCCCGCAGCCGAAGTCCGACGAAGACGAGAAGAAGGACGACGAAGACGCCAAGGAGCGAGCCGAAGACGAGGAAGGCGACGCCGACGACGCCGTGGACACGGACGAAAAGCCCGACAAGTCCGGCGTGAAGCGCAACCGATCCAAGGGCATCGCTTGACAGCCGCCTAGTCTTAACCTTCCGATTATGACGCTCGAAGAAACCCTTAAGACCCTGAAGTCGGCTTTCACCGGCAAGTCCGCCGAAGCCGAAGCTCTGGCCGGCCAGGTCAAGGCGCTGTCGGCGAAGAACGACACGCTTTCGGCCGAATACGCCACCGCGGTCGAAAAGCTGGAAGCGCAGTCCGCCGCCATCGCGGAGCGCGACGCCCTCGCCGGCAAGGTCGAAGAATTGTCCAAGGCGCTGGCCGCGGCCGAAGCCCAGAAGGTCGCCGCCGTTTCCCAGATTGAGTCCGCCGGCAAGGTTGCCGCCAAGATCGCGGCCAGCGTCGGCGTCCCGGCCGTCGAAATCAACCCGGCCGACTCCGCGTCCGCCGCCCCCCAGAGCAACGCCGAAGTCTGGGAAGCCTACATCGCCATTAAGAACCCCGGCGAAAAGCAAGCCTTCTACGCCAAGCACCGCGCCGCCATCGTCGCGCACCTGGGCGTCCGCTAATCCCCCCTTTCACCCCCTAACTCCTAACTAATCCCTAATATGAGCAACTCCGTTCTCAACCAGGGCTTGGCCCCGCAGTTTGTCGCCGCCGAAACGCTGCGCACCCTTGTCCCGGTCCTCGCCCCCCTCAACAAGATCGTGACCACCGACTTCAGCGCCTACGTCGCTGAAAAGGGTCAGGTCGTCCACACCCGCTTCGCGAACAAGTTCACCGCGTCGACCTATGACGTTTCGACCGGCTTCGTCCCGTCGAACGCCGTCGCCACGGACGTCGCCATCACCCTGGCCGACCACAACTACGTCAGCGCCGCCTTCACCGATACCGAAGTGGCGACCATCTCCCTGGATATGCTCCGCCGCGTCTTTATCGCCCCGATGGCGAACGCCACGGTTCAGTCGCTGTTCACCTCCGTGATTTCCAAGACGACCGCCGCCAACTTCGCCGGCGTCGCCTACTCCGGCACGAAGGCCAACTTCAACCGCACCGCGATTGCCAACGCCGCTACCGCTATGACCAAGGCGAACCTGCCCTTCGCCGACCGCGGTCTGCTCCTGACCCCCGACGCCTTCGGCCAGCTGCTCCAGGACCCGTCCGTTGCGCAGTACCTGTCCATCGGTGACACCTCCGTGATTCGTGACGGCAAGGTCGGCCGCCTCCACGGCATCGACATCTACGAATACAACGGCTTCCCGACCACCGGCACGACCGCCACGGAAAAGCTGAATGGCATCGCCAGCTGCCGCGAAGGCCACGTGATCGTGACCCGCGTCCCGGCTGCCCCGACCACCGGCGGCGGCGAACAGATCACCGTCCAGGACCAGGACAGCGGCTTTGCCTTCGCGCTCCGCAGCTGGTACGATTGGTCCAAGGGTACGTCGAACATCTCGGCTTCCTGGATCACCGGCGCTTCCGTGGGCAACCCGGACGCCGCCCTCCGCGTCGTCATCTCCGACCTCTAAACCTCACCCGCCAAGCGCGGGACGAGTTAAGCCCTCCCTTCGGGGAGGGCTTTTTTGTGCCTTTAAACCCCTCTGGCTTGCCCTAGGAGGCGTTTTGACTGCCGCCTAGTCTTATGGGTGCTATCCAAGACGAATGGGCCGCAGACGCGTCCGAAATCCTTAACGAAATCCCCAAGTCCGTAACGGTCCGCCGTGGCTCTGGCACTTCCACGTCTTTCAATGTCCTTATGTCGGCCCCGATGGTCCAGCAGGACCTCGAAACCGGCGGCTTCCTCAATTCGACAAGCTACGACGTTAAATTTTTGAAATCCGACTGCAACGCCCACCCGGGAGTCGTGATCTACGGGAACCTGGTCAACTACGCCGGCGGCGATTACCGAATTGTTGCGATTAACGACCGCCCGCCGTCCGCCTGGGTAATCGTCCGCGTCCAAGGCAAGGCCGGCCCCGCCTAATGCCTATCAGCGTCACCAAGGACGTCGAAGTCGATAACGCCGGCTTCCTGGCGCACCTCCACGACTTCGCCAAGGTTATGGGGAAGTCTATGGGCGAAGTTATCAAGCATCAGGCCGCGCTCTTTTGCCGCGATATGGTCGACTATACCCCGCCCTTCGAAGGCGCTAGGAAAGGGAAGCCCGGAAGCGGCGGTTCTGGACAAGCGAAGAAACAAGGCCAGATGAACGTAGAAAATCAGATCAGGACGATTTTCCGCCCGCTGTCCGCAGCTAGCCCTTCCACTATTGCCGGCCTAGGCCGCGAAGACGTCTTTAAGAAATGGCGAAAGGCCAGCGCCGAAGACAACAGATACGCGACGACCGCCGGGAAGAAGTTTATCCCTTGGAAAACGTTCCAAGCCCGCTTTGGCGGGAACGCCTACGGATCGTCTAACTTCATCCCCGCCGGCGGAACGGGCGCGATGAAGTCTTTCCACAACGCCAACCGCGTAGACGGTGGCAAGGGTTGGCTTACGAACAAGGCCAAGAAAGGGGACGTTGTCGCCTTCGTCGAAAAGGAATCCGATATTAAGGCCTACGTCCGCCAGAAGCAAAAGTCGGTCGCCAAGCTGAAAGCGCCCTATATGTCCGCCGGCCAGAAAGCCGCCACGTCCGTCCGCTTCCCTAGCTGGGTCAATCATCCCGAAATGGCCGGCGAAGCGATTAACGAAGACGCCACCGGCGTCCCGATGCAACCCAGCTACACGATTGGGAACAGGATTGGCAACAAAGTCGACAGCGCCCGCTTCCTCGCCCTGGTCCGCAATAAACGCGCCTTCGCTATGCGGTCCGTAATGGCCGCCAAGATGAACAAGGAAAAACAAACCCTTTGGGAAGCGACGGCCGCCGGCTCGATTGGCGGAACCCGCGGCGGCTTCCAATAACCCCTTTCCCTTATGCCCGCCCCCTATGCTATCCGCACGATCGCGGAACAATCCCTTAAGGCCTGGTTCACGACGAACGCGGCTTCCCTCCCCGGCGTCACGGTCAACGTCGGCCAGACGGACGAAATCCGCAGCGTCCCGATTGTTATCCTCTATTGCGAATCCGCCCGCGGCGCTACGGACCTAGGCGCAAAGCCCCTTGGAAACTTTGAACTTTCAATCAAGGTCTACGTCTATTCAAGCGCCGACGATTCGACCCTTGAGCAGCACCGGCAACGCGTCGAAGCCGTCCAGGCCATTATGCAAGATATCCCCGGCCTTCAAGCGGCCTGGACCGAAGGCCAACTGTATGCCGGCTGGATCACGTCCGACGACGAAGGGGTGGCCGACCGGCGCTACGGGAACGTCCTCCAATATACCCTTTTTGCGGTCTACCCGCCCGCTTGACTGCCGCCTAGTCTTAACAACTTCCTCCAATGGCTGATACGAGCAACACTTACGGGACTTCTCACGTCTTTGGACTCCTGGACACTACCCAGGCCTTTATCACGATCCAAAGCGACGGCATCGACGACAGCTGCGGCGTCGACGTCAAGGTCCTGGACTCCGTCGGCCGCGTCTGCACCGTCCGCAAGGACGACGTGCATAACGCCCTGACCTTTATGGGCATCCTCAAGCCCGAGGAAAACATTCCCGAGGCCGGCGGCGTCGTTCAGTTTGACGCGGAATATTACATCATCGACACCGTCAGCAACGCCGGCGAAAACACCGGCTTCCGCAAGGTCACGGTTAAGGCGACTAAATACGCGGAAGTCGACGCCACCCCGACCCCTGGCTAAAGCCCGAAAGGGCTTTTTCCCAACGTGGAAAACCGTTGGATTAAGGTAGCGACGATGCTCCCGCCGACTATTGAAGTCTGCGGGACTCGTCTTTTTCCTTTCTGCCTACGTCACCGCGTCGCCCTGACGGCTATTGGTTCGCCGGCGCTGTCCCGTGATCGCGAAATGACCGGCGCGGACCTGATGGCCGCCGTCCGCATCCTTTCGTCAAAGACGATTGAGGAAGTCCGCCGGCCGTCGACCTGGAAGGAAGCCTGGTGGGCCGCCAAGCTGCGCCGCGACCAGCAAGCCCTGATTGCGGAGGCCTCAAAGCTAATGATTTATTTCGAGGCGCAAAGCCTATGGCCCCGCTTCTGGGAAAAGCCGGCGAAGCCGTCGCAAGCAAACGGGACGCCCTGGGAGCTAGTCGTCGTCGCGTCCCTTATTCGGAACGGCTGCACGACCGAAGAAGCCTGGACTATGCCTGAAGCCGAAGCGATTTGGTTGCATATCGCCCACGTCCAAGCCGAAGGAGCAGACGTCAAAGTCGTTTCGGATCAGGAATGGGAAGCGATGCAAAACTACCTTGCGGAAAAGCGGTTCAAGGAAGCGGTCGCCGCGGCCGCCGCCAAGGCCGCAGCCGAAGACCAAACCAACCCCCGCGCTAACTGATTTATGGCCGACGACGTAAAAGTTAAATTTGGTGGAGACTTCACCAACCTTTCTAAAGGCGCGTCCGATGCCGCCACGAAAGCCGGGACGGCTATGCAAGGATGGGTTTCCGACTTTGCGAAGTCTCTTAAGTCGTCTATTGCCCAGGCCTTTTCCCTCCAAAACATCACTTCGACGCTATACAGCAAAGGCCGCGAACAGCTGCGGGAAATGGCGGAGCTGGACGTCCTTTCCAAGTCGCTCGGCATCTCGTCCACCGACCTCCAACAATTCGCGGAAATGGGCAAACTTGCCGGCTTGTCGCAGGACCAAATGGGCAAAGCCGTCCAGAACGCCAACCGCCTGATTGCCCAGGCGCAGGTCGGAAACAAGGGTTCGCAGGAAGCCCTTAAACAAATGGGGTTCACCCAGAAGGAAGTCACGTCCGGCCAGATCAAAGCGCTGGATATCGTCTACAAGCTCGGCGACGCCTTTAAGAAGAACGGGAACGAGACGGTTGCCGCGGCCAAGGCAACGGCCGCCTTCGGCGAAGCCGGGTCTAGTATGGTTTCGATTCTCCGCCAGGGTAACGAAGCAATTCGCGAACGTATTCGCCTGATGCAAATCTACTCCGAGGAATCCGTCCGACGTGGCCGCCGCGCCAACGACCTGATTGAGCGAGGCGAAAAAATCTTTTACCGCGAAACAGTTGGCGCAAGCTTCAAGACGATTGGAGACGTAGCCCAAAACGAACAAATGCGCGACATCGCCATTAAGGCCGGGGAGGAAGTAGGACTAAAAGGACGCAGTCCAAGCACGTTAAACTCTGAAGAATTTAAAAGATTCTCTGACGCCATCCTAAAGAACGCCGCAGCCCAAGGCATCACCGCGCAAGATGTAGCCGATTATTACAAGAATAGGTCGCTGACGGGCGTCGGAGAAGCAAACCGAATGACCTCTGGTCGCATCGCCTCATTTGCCTCTTTGGCCGCCCTTGAAGAAGAAAACCTGAAGAAGAAACAGCTTGGCGAATCCCGCTACCTTTCCGGCGCTACGCCGGTCCTAGCCGCGTCTTCCCTCCAACAGATCGGCGGCGGCGACGTCTCGTCTGTTACGACCGGCCTTCTGGGAAATAGCATTGAAGACAACACGCGCCGGACGGCCGACGCTACGGAGAAGATCGCGAACCGCGACGCCCTGTCGACCCCGTCCCGCGCTGCCTTGGTCAACAAGGCGAAATAAACCAACGACTTTATGGCCGAACCGACTATTAAGAAATACGGCGACGAACTAGTCAGCCCGGGCGTCCGGCAGCCTACCGGCTCCTTTCACCTGGACGCCTTCGGACTTGCCCAGGCGCAGCTGACGTTCGCGGTCGATTCCGACCCCGCCAACCTTATTGACGTTATCGATACCTACCAGACCGGCGTCGACTACCCGGACGACCTGGGCTTTTCGATGCGGTCCTATAAATATTCGATTACGTCAATGGTCGGAAATGTCGCTATGTTGACGGTCGACTATATGGGAGTCGCCCGCGTAGACGGCTGGACGGACGCGCAAATCACCGGCGTCGCGTCCACGACCGCGCAGCCTATCGAAACGCACCCGGCCTTTTCCAAGGACGTTTCGGAAGGCGACCCGCCCACGACGCACCCCGCCCTTGCGGGAACCCCGTCTGACCCCGTCAACGACGCTATCTTCGTCGTCGCCCCGCCCCAGCCCAACGGAATCCCCCAATTCTCCTTTGGCGGCTTCGGCGTGTCCAAGAATGGCGACGTCAACAAAAAGGCTGGAATCCGACAATTCCTGCGGCCTATGCTTAACGTCCGCGGACAAATCTTCTTTAACGCGGAAAACGCCAATCGCGCCGCCGCTATGGTTAACAATATCGGGAAGACCCTTTTCAGCGAAACCGATATGTTCACGCTGATCACTCCTGGCGACGCGGTCGGAGCGCTGGAACCCGAAATCTGCCTTATGACCAGCGCCTCCGTCGAACCTATCGGCTACCCTGGCGGCGACGGGACGGGGGTCGCTGGAATTAAAGTCGTCTACGATATTATGGTGGGCGGCTCCAGCGGCTGGGACCCCGACATTTATTGGAAGACCGAAACCGCCATTTTCGGCTAATGGACGACGTCGGCTTCCAGGGGACCGGCTCGCGGTTTAATACCCGCTTCGGCGCCGGCGAAGATATCTACGCGTCGCAGCTCAACGGCCTAGCGTCCGGCATCCAATCCGCGCTTGGTATGCCCTACCTTGGGGCCGGCCAGAGCGTGTCCTTTGTTCCTGGCGGGAATATCATCACCGGCCCTTCCCCCGTAGAAAATGCCGTCGGCGTCCCGATTGATATCACGATCGGGCTTAAATACGTCAACCATTACGAAATCCAAGTCGGGACTATGTTCCTGGACGCGGTCCTTGTCCCGACCCCGACCCTGAAGATCGCAAAAGGCGGAAACGTTTGGAGGCCTGAAAACTCCGAATGCACCCAACAACTTTGGGCCGACCAAATCCTGACGGACGGGACTATCACGGTCGTCCCTGGCGCTAACCCAAATAGCCCCTGGGCCGCGAACGACGGCTATATCCTGATGATGCCAGGAACGACGTATTACCCTTACGCCTACCACGTCGAAACCGAATTCGGGTCATTCTTTTACATCTATGTATCTACGTTGCCGTCGTTGACGGGCGCTTGCCCGAATACCCTCCCCGACGGCATCCCGGAGCCGGGGACGCCCTACAAGGTCCACGGAATCCTTTTGGGGTCGGCTACCTATACCCTGCCTTTCTTCCCGATTGTCCAGCAATTCGTCGTCGGCTCGATTACCTGGCCGAACTTGCCGGTTTCCTCATTTGAATACGTCAACCATTGGGAAGCGAAATACGAAAGCATCCTTATCGAAGGGGTAGCTACTGATATCGTCAAAATTGGCAAAGGCGGCAACGTCTGGAACCCGTCTACAAAAACGGATCAAAACCCGCACGAGAAGCGGGCCGATGTAATCGTAAGCGACGGTTCTGTGGTAGTAGTCACGGGGACAGACGGGGAAAGCCCCTGGGCATCGTCTAACGGCTATATTATGCCTTACCTGAACGATAATACCTATATTTACGCGTTTAAGGTCACTTATAACAACGGGAATACGTCGGACTTTCACATTTACGCATCGGTCAGCGACGCCCTTTTGCCCGCTGGCGGCGGCGAAGTGGACTTGCCCGCCGGCCTAGAACCCGCGCCGGCCCCAGCTGGGGAATATACGGTTCAAGGCCTCCGCGTCGCGGATATCATTTATGTAGGCGACGGCGAAGGGAAAAACTTCCGGATCGAGCAGCGCGTCGTCGGCTCCATTACCTGGCCGGACTACGTCCCAGAAGTCGTCCAGCAATTCGAGGTTTCGGTGACTCAAGTTATCGACCAATTTAGGCTAAAGATTGCGAAAGGAAATATTCTCTGGATGAATACCAGGTGGGACATTTCTAGAACCAACGGCTACGACAATTTCACGATGCCCTTGCAAGGCGAAGCGCGTAAAGTCTGGGTATACCCTACCGGGACGCTGTACAACGGGGACGACCCTTCGTCTCCATACGTCAATGATGACGGATATATTTCCCTAGAAACTAGTCAGTCTTATGGGGTCTACATTATTGGGAACCAAGATTCGACCGCGGCCGGCTCTAGCTTCGGGAATGTCACCCTAGCCGTGATCGCGGACGGTTCCGACGCCGACAGCAAATCAGAACCCTTTTACGCCGGATATATGGGCCGCCAATGGGCGACCGCGGCAACGCCTTTCCTAGAAGTCGACGGTTCGCTTTATGGCCTTGGCGGGATTGGCATTTCGGCAAATTGGCGCTATAACTACAACTGTCAGCGTTACCTAATCGCTAAAGTCTATTGGAACGAAACCCGCTGGGTCGTCGAACAACAGCTTTACGGACCTGTAACCCTTCCTGACGATCTTATGTTTATGGGCTGCCGGTTCGTCATTATGGACGAAATGGGCGAACCTTGGCCGATGTATTACGAATCGGAACAAAACGATTGGGAAGGCGCTTGGTCGGGATATACCAAGGACGGGAACCCCGATACCTGTACGGTTCCGATTGTCCCTTAAAGCCTCCCACGCCACCTTTGACTGCCGCCTAGTCTTATGGCGACGACGGTCATCGAATTTAAACGCGGGACGTCCTTTGGGGCGAATTGCACCTATGTCCAGGACGGCCCTTCCGCCCCGGCCGACCTTACCGGCGTCACGGTTTCCTCGTCCGTCCGCGATTCGGCGCATAAGCTCTACGCCCTGACCGTCACCGTTACCAGCCCCACGACCTTTTCGCTGTCCTATGCCGGCGACTCGTCCGATTGGTTCCTGGGGACCGCCTATTGGGATATCCGCTTTGCCTACGGATCGGGGTCCGTCTTCTATACGCAGACCCTTATCCTGAACGTTATTCCGAACATCACGCCCAATTCCTGATTATGTCGCTTATCGTCCAGCTGCTGGAATCCGCGACGATTGGGGC
>JACCDG010924310.1_pt1 | contig 32466 bp, 23 predicted proteins | sample 7442471 | NCBI WGS metagenome assembly JACCDG01 (sample SAMN15323444, study PRJNA562643) | freshwater metagenome | isolation source: river surface water | place: USA:Blue River Watershed | collected 2017-08-17 | reverse complement strand
GTTTGATTTTAACCCGCAGCACCTGAACGTATTTAGAAATCAATTTCCTTCAGCCCGATGGTCGCAAACCAATAAATCCTGGTATTTACCCGATTCTACGCATTTCAGGAACAGACTCAAGCTCGAAAATGCACCGGTGGGCGAGTCTTTTTTGCCGGATATTCATCCGGTTAATCAAACCGAATTCATTAAATTCCGTAACGCCCTGCAGCAAAGAATGTATTCGGCGGCAACGCTTAAAACTTATTTAACAGAGTTTGCACAACTGTTATATGTTTTAAAAAACAAGCGTGTTACCGAACTTTCAACAGAGCGGCTGAATGCGTATTTTCTATATTGCATTAAAAAGCTAAAACATTCCGAAAGTCAGTTAAATAGCCGTATAAATGCGGTGAAGGCCTATTTTAAATTTGTGCTGAACCGCGAAGATGTTTTTGCAAATGTTCCCCGGCCAAAGCCCACTCATAAGCTCCCTAAGGTTTTGTCCAAAGCAGAAGTGCAAAAAATATTTTCCGTGGTAATAAATGATAAGCACTTATTAATGCTGAAACTCTGCTATGGAATGGGACTAAGGGTAAGTGAAATCGTTAACCTGAAAGTAGCGGATATTGATAGTAAACGCATGCAGGTAATCGTGCAGGGAGCTAAGGGTAAAAAGGATCGGTACGTAAATTTACCGGCCAGTAGTTTAAACGAGTTAAGGTATTATTATAAAAAGTATCAACCCCGCGATTATCTTTTTGAGGGTCAATTTGGCGGCCAATACACCAAAAGAAGCGTGCAGCAGGTCTTTAAATCAGCTTTAAAAAAAGCGGGAATTATAAAACCCATTTCGGTACACGGGCTGCGCCACAGTTTTGCCACTCACTTGCTGGAAGCCGGAACGGATATGGTTTTTATACAAAAGCTGATGGGGCACAGTAACATCAAAACAACGGAGATCTATGCCAAGGTATCCAATAAAATACTAAGTAAGGTGCAAAGCCCACTGGATGCGTTGTGAAGTAATACCCGAAACAGTTTTGGCCTGTTCCTCGTTAACATTGGTATAATACCAATGTTATATTTTATTTGGTCCAATTCAAATAAAATATTTTCAGTGGTAAATGCCGTTGCTATTAATGTTATGGTGCAATGTAGTGAAACGGAATTGGACCATTATATTATACCAATGTTATATTTTATTTGATCCAATCCAAATAAAATATTTACAGTGGTAAATGCCGATGGATAAATATGTTTAGTCCAATCGACTGAAAGGAGGATTGGGCTAATACATATTTCCAATCGGTATTAATGCAAACGGTATTAATTCACCACGAGGCGTTTAACCGCCCCCGAAGTTTTGTTCTCTATACTAATAATATACATGCCTTTGCCCAACATAGAAATGTCAATATTAGTAACAAGGCTCTTCAATTCGCTCTGATAAATCCTTTCGCCCAGCAGGTTAACTATTTTTACAGAGGCTCCTTTCAGCAGCATTTCCGGTACCTCAACAATTACATAATTACCGGCAGGATTGGGATATAATTTAAAATCCAACATTACATCCCTCAGTTCATGTATACCATTGGCCAGTCGCGCTGTTTTAATATTCGAACGCGATGTGTTAATAGCTCCGCGGGTGGGTGTGCAGCCAATGGTCCAGTTGGTAAGTACCCGCCAACTGGCAGTTGTGTCCAGTGCGGCATTCCAGCCTATATCGGTTTGTGTAAGCTGCGATCCGGTGACGCTGTTTACCTGATGCCAGTTGCCATTGCTCTGATCATCCCTCCATAAATCATAAGTAATGAGTACATTTGAAGGCAAGGGCACCGATTGTCCTTCAATCTGGTAAGGTGTCCAGGTAAAGGTGCCGAAGTTCTTATTGAAGTAAATGGTGTTATGATATGGACTCATGGGACTGTAATTTCCCAAAGAGTCGCGTAACTGTAATTTATACCGGTAAGTACCCGCATTGGGGTCGCCAGTGTTGGGAAAATACTTGACCCGCACCGTATCAATAAACATGCTTAAAGCCGTATCCGAAACCGCACCAATACGCTGATAACCGGCTCCTGTTTCGCGGTATACAATAAATGAATCTACACGACTGTATAAGGTTTTATCCCAGTATATCTCATTGTATTTACCTGCGACATCTACTGTTACTTCACAAATAGCAGGCGGGGCAGGCTGTCCGGCAATAGTGGTAGCGTGGCTGGCAGCATTGGTACAACCATTGGCATTGGTATAAGTATAGGTAATGGTAAAATTGCCGATACCGGCCTGGGCAGGGTTAAATGTATTTGCACTTATCGCAGTACCGCTAAAGGTTCCGCCTGCAGGTGATCCGCTGAGGGTAACAGTCGCATCGTTATAAAAATAACTGGCGGCCAGGCCGCTGAAGTTTACTGTTGGCAAGGGATTAATGCTTATAAGAGCCGTAGCATAGTCGCTGGCACAGCCATTGGCCGCAGCAATGGTATTAGTTACAGTGTAAGTTCCTGGTGCACTGGCACTCAAATTAATTTCGCCGGTTAATGTACTGTTAAAGGCCAGGCCACTTGGATTAGCGCTAAAGGTTCCTGCACCAGCTCCTGCACCAAAACCAGGTAGGGGGTTCATGCCATTGCTGCAATATGGCGAGCCTGTATAACTGAATATAGGCGATACTGGAGCTGTAATGCTAAGATTATACGTAGCCGTATTGGGGCAGGTGCTATTTGTGGTATAGGTTACGGTATAGCTGCCCACCGCTGAAGCACTTAAATTAATAAGTCCCGTGTAAATATTGGCAAACACCAATCCGCTACCCGCTGTGAATGAACCGCCCGAAACTCCGGAAATAATAGCCGCTGGGTTCGTTCCGCTTTTACAATAGGAAGAAGATAAGTATGTAAATCCGGCATTATCCGGGGGGTTAACCGACACCGTAATATTTTGACTATTTCCGGTACAGGAACCGCTTAACGAAACAGGCGTAACCGTATACAATACCTGCTGCACATAAGCCGAATTATTGGTAAGTATATTTGAAATTACAGGCGTTGTCTGTGTGCTGGTGCTCTCTCCACTAATGTTTGCATTATCCGTTGCGAACCAGGTGTATGAAGAACCGATGGAACTGGAAAGCGGAATATTCAGGGTGCCCCCGCTGCAAACAGTGGCACTGGAAGCACTGCTCATTACCGGGGCGGGTTTTACGGTAACTGCTACAGATTGTGAAGTTCCTGCACAGGAAGCAGCGGCAGACACAGGTGTAACATTATAATATACTACCTGAACAAGGCTTGAATTGTTCTGAATGGTGTTGTTAATAGTATCTCCCGATTGCAAACTTAAACTTTCATTACTGGTATTGGGATTATCGTTGGCTACCCAGGTAAATGTGGATGAAATATTGGCGCTTAAAGCCTGATGCAGTGTTTGTCCACTGCATATACTTGCCGTCGCAGCACTGGTCATGGCAGGCGCCGGGTTTACAGTTAGCGTAAAGGTTTGTGCGCCCGCGCAGGCACCCACTACGGCAGTGGCAGTTATGGTATACGTGAGTTGCTGTGGCGCAGAGGTATTGTTGAGTATGGCATTGTTCAGGGTACTGGTTGATTGATAGGTGGTGCTTTCGCCGGTAGTGTTGGTGTTGTCGCCGGCTATCCAAACATAAGTAGAGGGTACGCTACTGCTTAAGTTTACATTTACCGTACCACCACTGCATATTGCAGCAAGTGAGGTGCTGTTCAGGATTGGGGTAGGGTTAACCGTTACAGCAACAGTTTGTGGAGTACCTGTACAACTGCCTGTATTAGAAACCGGGGTAACGGTGTAATTTACGATTTGTGGCACCAGCGAAGTGTTGATAATAATGTCGCTGATAGCAGATGCGCTTTGTAAAGAAGTACTTTCGCCGGTAGTATTGGCATTGTTGGCCGCCTGCCAGGTATAAGTAGAGCTTGTGCTGCTGCTTAAAGAAAGACCCACTGTCTGACCACTACAAGAGGATACGGTAGCGTTACTGGTCATTACAGGTTTCGGATTCACCGTTACGGTTACTGTTTGTGGAGTGCCGGTGCAGTTGCCCGAAGTGCCTGTTGGTGTTACGGTATACGTTACCGTAGTAGCGCTTATACTTGAGTTGTTAACAAGGGTATTGCTAAGTGTGCTGGCAGATTGGCTGCTGGTGCTTTCGCCGGTAGTTTGCGAATTATCGGAAGCCAGCCAGGTATAGGTGGCCGCCACACCAGTATTGGTTAAAGGTATGTTTACGGTGCCGCCACTGCATATAGTAGCAGAAGAGGCACTAGACATTACAGGAGGATTGATGCTGCAGAGTATTTCGTCCAGTTTTCTCCTCCACACCCCCAAACCCACACTGCCCACAAATACATAATTGCCACTGGCAGCAAACCCGTAATGCGCCATGCTGGGAAGACCCGTGCTCAGATTGGACCAGGTAGCACCATTGTCAGTAGAGATATAAGCACCATAAGCCATAGCAAACAAATTGGTTCCACTCACTCCCAAATCATAAGCTCCTATGGGAGCATTGGTGTTGGTCCAACTGGCTCCATTATTGGAGGTAACAAATACCCCGCTACTAGAACTACCTCCAATAGCTGCAAATACATTGCTACCAATACTCACCAAAGAATAAAAGGCATACATGCCCGACACAGGCAATCCTGTATTTACAGATGTCCACGTGGGACTGCTTACAGGCGAACGGAAAGCCCCCTGATCACTGGTGCCGGCAAAGATATAAGAACCACTAATGGTAAGGGACTGAACGCTGTTACTGCTTAATCCGGTGTTTACGGCAGTCCAGCTCGTTCCATAATTTGTTGACAAAAATACCCCACCCGTTGTTCCTGCAAAAATGCTGGTGCCACTAATAGCTAATGCATTTACAGTAGTGTTGGTAAGTCCGGAATTTACCTGAGTCCAACTGGCGCCATTATTAGTAGTTACAAACACACCTCCACCACTGGTTGCCGCAAAGGTATATACACCGGTAGAGGCAAAGTCATTTACATACTGATTGCTTAACCCTGTATTTATCCCATTCCAGTTGGCACCATTGCTGCCGGTTAAGTAAGCTCCGGAACCATTGGTGCCGGCAAAAAGATTAGAGCCATTGAAACCCATAGCCCTCACATCGGAGGTTACCATACCGGTGTTGGATTGAGTCCAGCTCGCACCAAAATTGGCAGACTGGTATACCCCGGTATTCAGCGTACCTATAAATAATTGGGCGCCGTTAAGTGCCATGGCATATACGGTTGTTGCAGTAATGCCCGTATTTACCGCCGACCATGAGGTGCCGGCGTTGGCCGTTTTATAAACTCCGGCGCTGCAACCAGCGTAGAGGTCGGTACCATTAAATACGAAAGAAGTAATGTTCAGGCTACTTAAGCCGGTGTTTTTGGCAGTCCAGGTGCTACCATTGTCGGCAGATACATATACGCCATTGGAAGAGGTTCCGGCATAAATACTACTACCGTTCACTTTCAGGGCCTGAATACTGGTCATTGCATTGTTCACCAGCGTCCAGGTAAGGCCATCATCCGTAGAAAGATATACACCACTGTTGGTAGCCGCAATAAAATTGTTGCCCACTACTTCGAGGGTAGCATTCAATAAAGTGCCGTTTACATTGGTCCAGCTGGAACCACCATTTACCGAACGGTAGATACCGCCGTTGCTAGCACTAATCAATGTTGAAGTAGTGCTTTTTAATACCACCGATGAAGTGCTGTAAAACCCCCCGGAAAGACGAAAAGTCCAGTTGTTGCCGTTATCGGAAGAAGTGTACAAGCCATCTTCGGTGGCGGCCAACAGAACAGTTCCGTTAATTAATATCGTATGCACCGGAAAATAACCCAGTCCGCTGCTTCTCAGTGTCCAGGTAGAACCAAAATCGGTAGAGAGGTAAATGCCACTACGCTGTGTACCTGCATAAAGATTAGTACCATCGGTGGCTAAACTAAATACAGTTGCGTTGGTATAAGGGCCGCTGGTTTGCACCCATTGGGCATTGGCGGGGGTAATGTAAAGTGCGGTCAGGCTAATAAAAAAAGCGATAATACGTTTAAACGCCGGGACTAAGTGTTTCTTCATCGTTTTGTTATTGTTTGTTTTCAAATCAACATCCGGTCAGATTAGCTGAAAAAGACAATCAAAAGTAGCGAAAAAACGATTTAGTACCGGGAGGAAAATTCCTGAAAAAGTGGCCATTGGTACAACAACAGCTTAGTATCCCTGATTGTGCATTAGCGTTTAGAGACTATATGCATTCTGAAAAAACTTAGTGTACAGAACAATAAAACTCCGGCAAGCACTATAAATGTTGCCTGAAAGCCCCAAACATCTACCATCATGGAACAGATATAAGGCCCTATGGCCTGCGAAAAACCCCATGCAATTGTATACAAGGCGGCATACTGGCCCCGGTTATACACAGTGGAACGATCTGTCCAGAACATGCTGAGGAAGGGAAAGGAAATGATTTCGCCCATACTAACCAGCAAAATCATAAGCAGTGCTATAAGTTTTCCATTGCCGGGAAGAGCCAACACTAAAAAGGACAAGGTACAAACAAGAAAACCCCGGCTAACAAACAACAGGGGCTTGTTCTTCTTTTCCAGTATATAAACCAAAACCATTTCCAGTAGCACGATCATCAGGCCGTTTAAGGCCATAACAAAGCCGATAAATGTTTCGCTAAGACGCAGGTTGTCTCTAAAATACTTGGGAATAGTAGTAAATAATTGAAAGAAGCATAAACCGAATAAAGTTACGAGTACAATAAACCAGAGGTACGTTTTGTCTTTATACGCAGACCGGTAGCGGGCTTTCTGCTCTGTTTGTTCCTTACCATCCGTCGAATCAGGGTCTTTTGGTGGTTTTAGCCACAGGTATAATACCAGGGCAGCCAGTAAATTGCTAATACCATCTACCCAGAACAATAATTTATAATTGATGGCTGCCAGCAAGCCTGCCAAAGAAGCTCCCACTGCCCAGCCCAGATTAACTGCCAGCCGGTTAAGAGAATAGGATCTTGCCCGGTTGGCTCCTGTACTATAGTATGAAATAGCGGTTAGATTAGCCGGACGAAAGGCCTCGTTAATGGCACCCAGTAAAAAGGCACAGGCTCCAATAAGGCAAAGGGTTTGCAACTGACCCAGCAGAAAAAACAGCAAGCCACCCAACGCAAGTGCGTAGAGTTGTACTTTTCTGAATCCGATTTTATCGGTTAGTTTCCCTCCCGCATAAGCTCCAATAATGCTGCCTGAACCGAACAGACCTGTAACAATGCCCGCATCCTTTAAGGAATAATTCATGCTTTTGTCGGTCAGGTAAAGGGTCATGAACGGAATGACCATATTGCCGCTACGGTTAATTAGTATAACCAGCGACAGTAGCCACGACTCCCTGGAAAGACCCTGAAAGGAAGTGCTATAAAGTCCGAAAAAACGATAAACTGCTTGCATACAGGAAAACCATCTGCACTATAATTAACCGGCGATAAAGAGAAATAATGCGAAGACAAAATTAGCAAATTTCCGATGTTCATAATTCACAAAGGGTGTTTTATATAGCTATAATATCGTTTGGAAATATGTTTAGGCCAATTCTCCTTTCATTCGATCAGCCTAAACATATTTATACATTGGTATTAAATTGCTAAAACCAGACAAACCATTTGCAAGGTGTGATCAACTGAAATCTGATTTTTTGCCTGGCTTGGTATTTCGTCTAACCATCGATTTTCATTTGGCTATTATATACCAAACCCAAAAAAGGTTTATATTTGGTTTCCGTTTAACGGTACTCTTTTACTAAAAACACAGCACATGCTACGGCTTTCCAAAAAACTGTTAGTTTTCTTCCTGTTTATACTTATTGGTTTTTCTTCTTATGCCACACATATTATCGGGGGCAGCCTGAGTTACGAATACCTCGGGGGTGCCAGTTATCGTATTACACTTAAATTATACCGTGACTGTTTTGTGCCCGTTGGCCCAACACACGCCCCCTTTGATAAAAATGCCCTTGTAGAGATATGCAGCGGGAACGGAGCTCTCTTTACCCCTTCCAGAAATATTTCAATTCCCCTCGTTGATTCTTCTATTGTAGACCCACCCATAGATACCTGTGCTGTAAAACCAAATGGTATTTGCATACTGGAAGCAAATTATGTAGCCATTGTAAACAACCTCCCCCCTTTAACCGGTGGTTATCATCTTTTTTATCAACGGTATAGTCGCTATTCTGTGTTAAACATCGCTAACGATCAGGGTATGAGTTTGTACACTTATATTCCCGACAATAACCTGGTTTTATCCAATAGTAGTCCGAAGTGGAAAAATCCACCTCCTACTTTTGTGTGTGCAGGTACACCTATTAACTTTAATCATGGAGCCACAGATGCCGATGGCGACTCCCTGGTATATAAATTTTATGCGCCCTATCTGGGTTGCGGTGCTGCTAAATATTTCGGGCCCAATTGCCCCGACAATTACCCTGCTTTTCCGGGCAGTAATGCTATTTCTTTTAATCCGGTAACATACGTTAGTACTTATGGTGCCAATAATCCGCTCGACCCCATTACACCCCTTACCCTTACACCTACCGGTATAATAAACGGTACTGCCAATATTCTTGGTTTGTTTGTAGTAGGGATAAAATGCGAGGAGTACCGAGACGGGGTTAAAATCGGGGAAATCATGCGGGATTATCAATACCACGTTATACCCTGTCCGCCGGCTGCACAGGCCAATTTTACTACCAGCTCTTCCTGTGCAGGACAAAACGTAAGTTTTACCAACACCACTACAGCCGGGGGTTCGGGAAGTGGAAGCAGTTATTTCTGGGATTTTGGCGACCCCACTGCCACCAACGATACCAGTATACTTCAAAATCCAGGCTCTTACGTGTATCCTGGCCTGGGGCCTTATACAGCTACCCTCATTATTAACAGAGGATCATCTTGTGTAGATACCTTTACACAGGTGATCAATATCTCATACGTAAATGCCGGATTTAACAACAATGATTCGCTTTGCATCAGCGATTCCCTGCATTTTACCAATACCAGTAATGTAGCCGCAAACGCTACTATTTCCGGATACAGTTGGAATTTTGGCGACCCCCCCTCTTCACCCAACAATACTTCTGCCCTTCAGAATCCTGCACACCTCTTTAGTTATGCAGGCACATCCACAACATATACAGTTACCCTTATTGTCACTTCTTCATTTGGCTGTAAGGATACTTTAAAAAAGTCGATTACTGTTTTTGGTGTACCGATTGTAAATGCCAGAGACACCATTAGTTGTGCAAATACCGGAGTAGGTATTACCGGCACTGTACTTAATGCTCCGGGCGGTACATGGACAGTTATTCCGGCACCCGGTGGCCCCGGAACATTTAGTCCGAGTGCGAACATACTCACCCCAACTTATACCCCAACGGCCAATGAGGTATCGCAGGGCTATGCTACTCTGGTACTAAGCAGTACAGGCAATACAAAATGCCCTGTTAAAAGCGATACCATGCGGATTAATTTTTATGCCGGGCCAACAGCCAATACCGGGCCAGACACTGTTATTTGCAAAGGTATAAGTACTATTAACCTGCATGGAAGTATTACAGTTGCCAACAGTGCGGTATGGTCCGTTATAATGGGCACAACGGGCATCATTACTAATGCAAATTCACTTACGGGCGCTCAATTTACACCCAGCGCTAACGATGTATTGATTGGCACTGCCTATCTGCAATTAGCCACACTTCAAAATGGCAATTGTATGCCGGCTTACGACACGCTGAAAATCACATTTCAGAATAAACCCAATGTAACGGCTACCTCGGCCAACGACTCTTCCTGTGTAAATAGTCCGTTTCAGGTTGATGGCAGCAGTTCTACCAATTCAGGCTACTGGACAAGCGGCGGCGATGGCACATTTGGCAACATTAACCTCTCTACCACCACTTATACTCCCGGTATAAATGATGCAACCAAAGGCTGGGTTGTATTATACTTCAACTCTTCCAATAATGGGGCTTGTTTATCAGAAAAAGACTCGGTAATTGTAACCATTCTTAAGGCGCCCGTGGCTAATGCAGGCCCCGATACCCTGGTGTGTACGAATAATCCTGTTGCGCCGCTTCACGGGTCAGTCAGTCTGGCTTCGGGTTCGGTATGGTCAACAACCGGTTCCAATCCGGGAACAATAACCAAACCTGATAGCCTGAATACCTCTTACGTTCTTTCTGCCGCCGAAATTGCTCAGGGGTATGCCAATGTGGTGTTAACCGGACAGGGTATTCTTAGCAGTTGTCCGGCCAATTCCGATACGGTACGTATTACCGTTTATGCAGGCCCCACAGTAGCTATACAATCTGCCGGCGATTCTATTCTGGTTTGTGAAGATACTACAGCCATTCCGCTTTCGGCTACCAATACACTTTCTACAGGTGTTCAGTGGGGCGGCGGAAACGGAACTTTTACTCCCAACAATGCTAACAGTACAAGCTACCATCCAACAGCCACTGATGTCGCTAATGGCTCGGTAATGTTGTATGTGCAAACTACCGGCAATGGCCTTTGTTTCCCTTCTTACGATTCATTAAAAATTGTTTTTTACGGTGCGCCCACTGTAAATGCTACTTCGGCTAAAGACACTGTATGTACTTCCAGCGCTATTCCTGTTCAGGTAAGTACCAGTACAGGTAGCGGGTACTGGACTAGTACCGGAAATGGTATCTTTAGTCCCAACAACACGGCTTTGATTGCCAGTTATGTGCCCGGTAACCTCGATGGTAGTTTTATATCGCTCGTTTTTCATTCAGATACCATAGGCTGTAAAACACAAACAGATACTTTAAAAATTAAAATTATTCCCGGACCAAATACGAACTTCAATTATGCAGGCGCCTGTCCGGGCAATGCCATGAGTTTTACCGATGCCAGTACCGTAAACCCGGGCACTATTACCAACTGGCAATGGAATTTTGGCGATACCGGAACCGGCAGCGGAGCAAATCCATCACATACCTATACTTCGTCCGGACCTTTTAATGTAAGTCTTATTACCACTTCCAGCAACGGTTGTAAGGATACACTTTCCAAACCTGTTACCTTGTATAATAATCCGGTAGCTAATTTTACTACCCCAGTTATTTGCCTATACCAACCCGTACAATTAAGCGATGCCTCTACTGTTGTGGGCAGCACCATTAATAACTGGAATTGGACAATGAGTAGCGGGCATACTTCTACTTTGCAAAACCCCATCGATTCCTTTGCAGTACAAACGGGCAACAGCGCTACGCTGATTGTAACTTCGGCACAGGGTTGTAAAGATACTATAACAAAAGTATTGAATATACTGCCGCAGCCTCAGGCAGATTTTGCTGCCAGTCAGTATGTAGCTAACGTAGGCGATCAGATTAGTTTTACCAACCTTACTCCCAATAGTATAAGCTGGGCATGGGATTTCCACGACAACTCCTCCTATGTTCTTAGTCAAAATGCCACACATATTTTTAATCTGGGCGGTATTTATCCTGTAGCCCTGATGATTGTAGATGTTAATGGTTGTCGTGATACCATTATAAAAGACATTACAATTGCACTTCCGCCTGATGTGCCCACCGGTTTTTCGCCCAATGGCGACGGGCATAATGACATATTTTATGTGTATGGCGGACCTTTTATTAAATGTCACCTGCGTATATACAACAACTGGGGCGAACTAATTTTTGAAAGCTTTGAGCAGAAATACGGATGGGACGGCAGGCGTGATGGCGTAGAACAGCCTGTGGGTGTGTACGTTTGGGTGGTGGATGCTGAAAATGCCAAAGGGCAGCGTTTTAATAAATCGGGCGATGTAACACTGCTGCGTTAAACAAAATGTTGTTTGTGTAAATACTATGACAATGAAAAAGATTTTATATGCCATGCTAACAGGGGTACTGCTGATTATGGCTAATTCAGGCCGGGCGCAGGATTTTCACCTGTCCATGTACGATACCGGTCCGCTTTTTCTGAACCCCGCCATGACCGGCCTTGTAGACGCCCCCTGGCGGGTTCATGCACAATACCGTAACCAATGGAAGGCTGTGGCTTATAAACCTTACAACACTGCCCTTATTTCGTTTGATGCGCCCTATAAAAAATGGGGCTTTGGTGCGCAGGTTATAGAAATGAGAGCCGGTATTGGAAATTACAATGTGTTTCAGTTTATGGGTTCGGCTGCATACAATGTGTCCATAGACAGAAAAAAGGACCACCAGCTCTCCTTTGCCATACAGGCCGGTTTTACACAGAAAAGTGTAAACTTTAGTAAACTTACCTTTGGCGAACAATATACCACTGCGGGCGGTGGCGGTTTTGATAAAAGTCTGAGCAATGGCGAAAGTCCTGACGTACGTTCGCAGATTATTGAACAGGTAAATGCAGGCTTACTGTATTATTATGCAAAAGAAACCAGCCGCTTAAATCCTTTTATCGGTCTTTCTTCATTCAACATAACCCAGCCCAGAGAAACTTTTTTCGACATGACCAATAAATTGCCCATGCGTCATTACCTGCATACCGGTGTTCGTATAAACATTACAAACAGATTTTATTTATTGCCCAAAGTGCTTATTATGAAACAAACCAATGCCCGCGAGCAAACCTATGCACTGGATGGCAGTTATTTTATGCCCAACAGTTCCGTGTTTTTACTTGGTGGCTTTACATACCGGAATAAAGACGCCGCCATTTTTACTTTAGGTTTCCGTAAAAATAATTACATCGCCAAAATAAGTTACGATATAAACACCTCTTCGCTGAAGGAGGCTTCCAACAAACGCGGAGCTCTTGAATTATCGTTTACCTATATGGGTAAAAAAGCTACACCAAAAATTATCAGAAACTGCCCAAGGATATGATTAAGAAAGAAAACCGTTGTGCTTTACTCTTCCTTCTGTTTTATATAACGGCCGCTATTGTCTCTGCGCAAACAAAGGGAGAATGGATTAAATATGCCGATGCTGCCTATAAAAGGGCCGACTATGCTACTGCCATTAATTACTACAACCGGGTACTGTCGGATACAGCCGAAGACAAACACCTGACCCAGCCGTATGAGGTTACCCTTTACAATGCGCCCCTGAAAGGAGATTCTACTAATAAAAATGCTGTCCCCAGCACGTATGATTATCTCATTCACCAAATATCTTCAGCTTACCTGCTAAACAGGGATTATAATACCGCAGTTAAGTACTATGCCCTGGCTGCCCCAAAAACCGAAATCTATCCGAAAGACAAGTTTCTGTATGGTGTTTCGCTGATGCACCTTAAAAAATACAATGAGGCTATGGATCAGTTTGAGGGGGTAGCTGCCCAGAAAAACGCCAGCGACTCCCTTAAAAAACAGGCTACACATTTACTAAGCAGTTGCTATTTTGCCATAGATACCACGCATACCCGCAAACAGGTAAAAGTAACTATGCTGGATTCACTTATTAATACAGGTACGGCTAACTTTGCCCCCATGTATTATGGGGGGCCCGACCACCTTGTATTTACCAGCGCACGTGCCGGCAATGTGGTAAATGACCCTAAAACACAAGCTGCAGAGTATCTTTGTGATTTATACCTGGCCGAACGCAAAGATGAAAACTGGGTAAGTGCAAAGCCTTTTCCGGTACCACTCAATTCAGCCATACATGACGGAGCAGGACAAATAACCACCGATGAAAACGTCTTTTTCACCCGATGGTCGGATGCCAACCGCAACGAAAGCGCCATTTACCTTTGTCGTTCAATCAGCGGGAGGTATCTCGAGCCCTTAAAATTAGGAACCAATGTAAATCTGCCAGGGTATAAATCCATGCACCCTTTCTTAACCCTGGATGGCAGCAAACTCTTTTTCGCTTCCAACCGGCCAGGCGGAAAAGGCGGAATGGACATTTGGTACTGTCATATTGACGAAAACGGCACCACCAGTAGTCCGGCTTGTTTAAGTGACGTAGTAAATACTGCGGGCGACGAGGGAACCCCATTTTTCCATTCGCCCTCTTCCACTCTTTTCTTCAGTTCCAATGGGCATGCGGGTATGGGTGGGCTGGATATTTTTAAAAGTGCATACAGCCAGGATGATTCTGTTTATGCTACCCCCAGAAATGTTGGTGCACCTATTAACTCAAGTAAAGATGATGCTTATATGATTTTGGATCGCATGCAGCAACATGGTTATTTTGCAAGCGACCGCCAGGATTGCCCGAGCGGACATTGTTATGATATCTACAGTTTCGATAACGAACCCATTGCCTTCGATATCAGCGGATTTGTATTCGACACAGAAACCAATGAACCTATTGCTGATGCCTTAGTTACTATTAAGGATGTACATGGCAATGTGGAGCCCCTGTATTTTAAAACCAATGAAAAAGGCTTTTATGCTACCCCGTTAAAAGAAGACATGGAGTATTTTATTAAGGCGCAGAAAAAATCTTATTTTGGTGATGCTGCCAGTATAGCTACCAAAGGTCAAACCGAATCGAAACATTTTGAACAGGATTTCTTTCTGGCTAAAATACCTTCGGGACCTATTGTTATTGAAGGCATAGAGTACGATTTAGACAAATTCACCTTACGCCCCAAATCGAAAGAAATTCTCAGCAAACTTTACGATATTATGCGTATAAATGAGAACCTGAAAATCGAGATCAATGCACATACCGACACCCGTGGTAGCGATGCCCATAATATGAAATTGAGTGAGGGTCGTGCAAAATCCTGCGTGGATTATCTCATTGAAAAAGGAATTTCCAAAGACAGACTGGTATCAAGGGGTTATGGTAAAACCAAACCACTCATTAGCGACGCGGAAATTGAAAAAATGGCGACACCGGAAGAAAAAGATGCCGCACATCAGAAAAACAGAAGAACTGCCTTTACGGTAATTGGCGAAGGAGCTATTCAGGCTTCCTCTCCCAATCAATAGTTAGGCGTTTGCAGTTTGTGATGGATGGTTGAGAGCACGCTCAGGAAGGGTTCGCTCCGGCATGAATTATAGTTATGTGGATCTAATGTTTTATAAACGGGTATCTTATGGCTAACAATATCTCTATAAAATTAGGCTTATCTGTTTTTACTTTTTGTGTCATTATTTTGGCGTATGCCTTTGTGGGTAAATCGGGAAATGTAACCATAGCCGATGGCCCTGTAAACTGGATGAGCTTTGAACAGGCCGTGGAAAAGACAAAAACACAGCCACGCCCGATATTGGTTGACATTTATACCAGTTGGTGTGGCCCTTGCAAAATGATGAGTCATAATACATTTGGAAATACTAAAATAGCGGAATACCTGAATACACATTTTTACTGTGTGAAATTTGATGCCGAAACCTTCGATACAGTTAAGTTTACCGTTAATGTTCCGGACTCGGTACCTGCTAAAGATGGCAAAACCAAAACGGTTGTGCAAACCCCGCGACAAATGGTATTTGTAAACCCGGCTCCGAAAGGAACACCCCGTTCACCACATCAGTTTGCAGCCTCCATACTCGACGGACAACTCTCCTATCCCTCTATTGTTTTTCTTAGCCCGAAGGTACAGCGCATTAATATTATAAAAGGTTATCACCAGCCGAATCAGTTCGAGCCTTATATGAAATATTTTGGTTCCGGTGCCTGGGAAAAACAGCAGTATAAAGAGTATATGAAAACGTTTAAGCCCGAATTTCAGTAGTACAGAAATATACTGTAGCCTGCTACAACCTTATTTTACTGACCCTTTTAACCACTTTTGAAACAACAGTACATAACTGATTCTAATGCCGATGTAATACCGACTGGATTATTTCCCGTTAACATTGCTATAAGCTGCCCGGCAGCGCTTCTTTTGCAAAACCAGGCATTTTTACTACATTTACCCGTAATTTGTGTGTTTCTTAATTGAACAAATGAATCTGAAGACTAAAATTGAACGACTGCTTGCCACTCAAAACCATACTTATAAAGACCTGGCCGGTCATCTCAATCTAACCGAACAGCAACTCGACCACGCCCTGGAAACAAAAACATTAGAGGTGCGTACTCTCGAACTCATTTCCAAGGAATTAAGAATTCCCCTGTATAGTTTTTTTCGCGATCAGGAACTAGCCTATAACATGGGTACTAAAAGGGAATCGTATTATAATGTGAACATCTGGAGCGATCAGGAACTAACCTACAAAGCAGAGATTAATGAACTGAGAAATGAAATTGTTCGATTGAACAGTGAAGTCAGCAAGCGCGACCTGATTATCGATGCCCTTGAAAGTCAGCTCAAAAAAAGTTAATCCTTTACAACCACTATGGGCGTTCAAGTTTTATTTACAATTTTTCTGGTATTACTAAATGGTTTTTTTGTAGCTGCCGAATTTGCCATTGTAAAGGTAAGGGCTTCACAAATTGACATTCTTATTAGTAAAGGCAGCAGCCGGGCTAAAATTGCCAGACACATCCTGGATCATCTGGATGCTTATCTTTCGGCTACACAACTGGGTATTACATTAGCAAGTCTGGGCTTGGGATGGGTTGGCGAAGATGTGGTAGCCAAAGCCATGATGAAGGCCTTTCATTTTTTTCATGTCAACCTGCGCGAAGAAACCGCCCATCAGATCGCTATTCCTGTTGGCTTTATATTTATTACCATTGCGCACATTACCTTTGGTGAGCAAGCCCCCAAGATGCTGGCCATTCGTTATTCTATGGAAACAACCATGTTTATTGCCTGGCCCCTCCGGATTTTCTATTTCCTGCTCCGACCCTTTATTTGGTTCCTCAACAAACTCTCTAATGTATTGCTGCGTATGATGGGTATTAAATCGGCAGGAGAAGATGAAGTGCATACCGAAGAAGAGCTAAGACTTATTTTAACAGAAAGTGAAGAAGGCGGTGCTATTAAACCATCGGAAAACGAACTGATACAAAATGTATTTGATTTCGATGACCGTATGGTGAAACAGATTATGGTTCCGGAAAACCGGGTTAGTGCTATTGATGTCGAAATGGGACGTGAACAAGTTATCAAACAAATTACAGAAGAAGGCTTCTCGCGTCTTCCCGTGTTTCTGGGCGACATGGACAATGTAATAGGTATTGTACATTCCAAAGACTTGTTACGTTCTGTTATCGAGCAGAAATTCAGGAGCATTAAGGACATTATGCGCCCGGCTCACTTTGTGCCCGAAAACATGAAGATTAACGATCTGCTGCGGGATTTTCAGCGCCAGCATATCCAATTCGCCATTGTTACTAATGAGTTTGGGGCTACGGCAGGTATTATTACCATGGAAGATATTATCGAAGAACTGGTAGGCGAAATTCAGGATGAACACGATGAGGAAAAACCTAATGTTGAGCGTAAAAGTGAAAGCGAATATATTATTAAAGCACACGCCAGTATTAATGATGTGAATGCTGCCTTACCCATAGCCCTTTCCGAAAACCCTAATTACGATACCATTTCCGGATTTGTGAATTCTATTTTTGGCCGTATTCCAGGTGTCAACGAAAAGAGAATTCACGGCGGTTATGAAATCACCATTCTGCAACGCAAAAAACAAACTGTAGAAAGCGTACACTTCCGGGTGCTGGAACCCGATCAGGTATCCTGACAGTTCTATTTTCGATTTGCTTTTTCGTGCTATTTTTCTACCTTAGACCTGCCTCAACGCCTATAACATGCCAAATAAAATATTATTCTTATCTCTATTGTTCTGCAGTGCAACCCTTCTGGCACAGAAAAATAAAACACCCTTACCGTACAGAACTGTATATGCACCTGAATGCCGCATCACATTGAGCAACACTGAGCTTAAAGAAGATAATGCCCAGGCCGTAAAGAAATACCTAAAGAACACTGTAGCCGAATTATCCAATCCTTTATGCGATTTGCGGCTGGATTTTGAAAAAGAAAGTCCGGCCGGCCGGCACTATAAGTTTACGCAACTGTATCAGGGTATTCCTGTTTATCATGCGGGGATTAAGGTAAATATGGACAAACGGCTTCACATCCGCTCGTTGATGAATGAATGTGTAAGGTTCGAACTTTTAACTAACACTTCCTCCCTCCTCTCGTCTGCAGAAAAATTAAATCAAAACGGTTTTACAGAAAACCTTGCTAGTAAACTCGCTTATTCTTTGGTATACAGCAGTGAATTGAACATCTGCCTTACCAGCGAAAACACAGCACTATTGGTGAGGAAAATACTTTTCAATGATCCATCGAAGGGAATAAACCGACTAATACTGGCGAATGAAGATGCAGAGATTATTTATGAATCGGATCTTAACCGCTATTGGCGTGCTGTGGCGGCTACCGACACCATTATTACCGGCAAGGTTTTTAAACCTGACCCCTTAACCACCGCTCATGTGGCTTATGGTGGCAATTACGTAGATAACAATGATGCCGACAATACCCAATTGAATAATGAGCGGATTAGTGTTTCTATTCCTGCCACCTTTAACAACGGGACTTTCTATTTAGAAAACGCCTTTGCTAAAATTACAGAGATAGAATCGCCTGTTGTTACGGCGGCTACTTCATCCACACCTTTATTCGACTTTACCCGCAGCCAAAGTGGCTTTGAAGATGTAAATACCCTTTACCACGTAACAGTCATGCAGCAATACATTCAGAGTTTAGGATTTAATAATATGCTCAATCAAAAACTGGATATTGACCCTCATGCGGTTTCAGGACAGGACAATTCGTATTTCAGTGGTGGCGGCGGAAACCCTGTATTGTGCCTCGGTGAAGGTGGCGTAGATGATGCAGAAGATGCAGATGTGATTATTCACGAATATGGTCATGCATTAAGCTGGAGTGCCAATAATAATAACTTTGGCAGCAGCGACAGAGGTGCACTTGACGAAGCCTTTGGCGATTATCAGGCTGCTACCTACAGCCGTAACATCGACCCTTTTAACTGGGCCGACATTTTCAGTTGGGATGGACACAACCCCTTCTGGCCGGGTCGCAGCGCTGCTACAACTAAAATTTACCCTTCGTCGCTGCTAGGCCAAATACATAGTGATGGTGAGATATGGAGCAGCGCCATGATGGAGATATGGACGGCTTTAGGTAAAACTGTAACCGATAAACTCATGTACCAATCACTCTATCACTGGAGTGATAATATGACCATGCCTCAGGCAGCCTTACTGGTAATGCAGGCCGATACCTTACAAAACGGTGGCGTCAATTTCAGCACCTTGTGTACCTGCTTTAAAAACTATGGATTGTATAACGGCAATTGCAATATTGGTGTAAACGAACATTTTAATGCCAATGCCATAGAAATTGTCAACTCTTCGGGCTTTGCCGATGGCAGTGCTCCATTGTTTGTGTTATTCCCTAATTTTGAAAAGAAACTGGAAACAGAAGTGTTTGACCTTAGTGGCAGAAAAGTAAAACAAATGCTAACCGAAAACAGCAACCGGATTCTGTTGCAACCCTACGATTTTGAAAAAGGGCTTTACCTGATAACCGTGCGTTCTTCCTCCGGAAGAATTTACACTACAAAGATTCTTCGGATAAATTAAGGGGTTTTGGAGTGTTGAATTTGTTTTGTCTTCACGTTATTGGCCTTCATATCGTCCGCATCATAACCCAAATCGGTAAGTACTTTGCGTATATCATTAATGTTAGTTCTTTTGGAATTATACACCACGTATACTTCATGTTTTTGATAGTCGCAGGTTACTTTGCGGATGCCCTTTACTTTAGACAAACTTTTTTCTATAGTTTCCTTACAAAATTTACACTCAGCAGTGGTTTTTATAGTGTCTTTCGTTCGACGGGGATGCTGAGCCTGCAGATGTAAACTGTTCAGCGAAAGGAGGAGAAAAAAAAGTACAGTGTTAAAAAACCTCTTCATTGTTAGTGTTTGATTTATACTGCAATTTACAAAAATTAATTCCAGGTTATAACGAACCATATAGGGTCTACTGAAAAAGTAATACCGTTGCATTAATATAATGGTCCAATTCCGTTTCACTACATTGCACCATAACATTAATAGCAACGGCATTTACCACTGTAAATATTTTATTTGGATTGAACCAAATAAAATATAACATTGGTATAACATTGGTATAAAACAAATTTTTTCATTTTTCTTCCTTGCTGATGGCAAATGTGCAGTGCACATTTAAGTCGGATAGTGTGAGGCAATCAAAAAAGTAAGACACGCCGAATCCCTTCCCGCTGGCTTCGAGAGCCTCAGCCCAACGCTTGTCTTTTGGCATAAAAACAAGTAAGTGGTCGCAAGCTCAATGCCGTTGTTCTAAGCCAAAAGACAATTACTCATTTGTTTATTTTTCTTTTAGGGTATTCGTGCGAGTTTTATATATTATACCAATGTAATGCCTGATTTACTGCTTCAGGAGATCTTTCAATGCTGCCTCCGGACTTTCGTATTGGAATTTATAACCTGCTGCTTTTATTTTTTCCGCACTCACCGCCGAACCTTCCAGAAACATTGCAGCCATCTCACCAAAGAAAAGTTTCAACACAAAACCTGGTAATGCCGGCATAAAAAACGGTTTGTTAAGCACGCGGGCCATACTTCTGGTAAGTTCCCTATTTGTTACAGGTGCCGGAGCCACACCATTGTATATACCTTTCATTGTTTCATCTTCCATGGCCTTCAGAAATATACCACAGATATCGTCGATATGAATCCATGGGATCATTTGTTTACCATGACCGAGTGCTGATCCTATTCCGGCTTTTACCGGGCCTGCCATTTTTATAAGGGCGCCTCCATTTGCAGCCAATACAACCCCTACACGGATTATCACTTTTCTTACCACCTCGTCCGGCAATAGCGCATAGGCCTCTTCCCAAAGGCGACAACTTTCACCCAAAAAATCTGTAGCGGCCACCGCTTCTTCTTTTTGCTGTTGATTGGAGCTTAGAGCCCCATAATACCCTATAGCACTGGCACCGATAAACACCTTCGGACGGATACCTTGCTGCATTATGCCATTAATAAGCAATGCCGCACTTTTCGTACGGCTTTCTATAATTTCCCGTTTGCGATCAATCGTCCATCGTTTGTCGGCTATAGCCGCTCCGGCCAGGTGTATAACAACATCTGCACCCGCAAAAGCGTTATAATCAACTTCTCCTTTTGCCACATCCCAATGGTAAACTTTTACCTTAGCCCCGAGATTTTCTTTTCTACTAAGATGAACGACTTCGTGATTTTTATTGAGCAGTAGTTGGGTAAGTCTTGAACCGATAAGACCTGAACCCCCACTGATAAGTATTTTTGCCATGTTGATAAAATTAATTCAATATTTTAAAGTCCCGTTTATCTTTGAGGCAGAAAAAACGACCTGCCTATAAACCAAAAGTCGAGCCAATATATCTTACATACTAAAACTATACAATTATGTCTTCCAAAACCATTGTTTTTGTTCATGGTTTATTTTTAAACGGCGCCTGCTGGAAACCCTGGGAAGATTATTTTTCGGCCAGAGGTTATAACTGCCATGCCTTCTCATATCCTTATCACGAAGGTCATCCGGAAAAATTACGCAAATATCCGCATCCGGAGCTGGGTCGTTTGCGTTTTGCACAAGTTATAGAAAGCCTAACTGCTCAAATTGATCGCCTGCCGGAAAAACCTATCCTCATTGGTCATTCCATGGGCGGCTTATGCGTGCAGAAACTTTTGTTTCTTGGAAAAGGCGTAGCGGCTATTTGTATCAGTTCCGCTCCACCCAAAGGCATATTCGGACTAAAGTGGAGTTTTATACGTTCAAACCTGCCCATTGTAAATCCGCTGAAAGGTAATAGTCCTTTTCTTCCCTCTGTAAACTGGTATCATTATGCTATTTGGCATACCGCCCCAAAAGAAGAAGTTCAGAAAATTTACGATGCTTATGTAATACCGGAAAGCCGAAACATTCCACGCACCGGCATAGGTAGCCAAGGCTATATTGACTTTAAGAAAGCGCATGCTCCCCTGCTCTTTATTTCCGGAACAGAAGACCGTATCATACCCATATCGCTGAATATAAAAAACCATAAGGCTTATAGCCATAAAAACAGTATATGCGCATTTAAAGCATTTAATGGTCGTACGCATTTTATATGCTGGGAGCCCGGCTGGGAGGAAATAGCCGGGTTTGCAGAGAACTGGTTGAAATTGATTTTTTGAAAAAACATGGATAGTTCTGCTTAAACAATTACCTTTGGCGCCATGGAAGAACAGCATAAAAAAAAGTTCGACAAGCACATCTTTATATGCGTAAACCAACGGGCAGGTACAGAAAGAAAAAGTTGCGGAGAAGCGCATGGTCTTGAATTAGTGGCGGCCTTCAAAAAAAAACTAAACGAACTGAAACTGCCTGTTAAAATCCGGGCACAAAAAGCCGGATGCCTCGATGTATGCGATTATGGTCCAACCCTGGTTATATACCCTGAGGGTGTTTTTTACATTGGCGTACAGCTCAGCGATGTGGATGAGATTATTGATTCGCATCTTGTAAACAACCAACCCGTTCAGCGCTTATTATTACACCCATCTCACTACTAATTGTCCGAAGATTTTCCTATACAGGCTTCCCTGCAGAATATTGACCTGCTTCAACAAACCGTAGAGCAGCTAAAAAAGGATTTTGACCTGTTCGGTATAACAATTCGTTTTAGCGGAAACCGTTTTAGTGCTTATCAAGAACTTTTTACCCAGATACAACCACATATTGAACAACTGATGACAAAGGATTATCAGCGTTTTATGAATGTGCTCTACCGAATCGACATCAGCGAACGGCAATTAAAACAGCGCCTCAGTGAAAACACGGCAGAAGGCACCAGCGAAATTATCAGCGAACTAATCATAAAACGTGAATTGCAAAAAGTAGTTATCCGGAATTATTACAAACAGCATGGAAAATAATATACGAGTGCGAAGCGGCACACCAGCTGATTTGCCACAGGCATTGGATTTGATAAAGGAACTGGCACTATATGAGAAGGCTCCTGAGGAGGTAGTGATTACTGTTGAGGAAATGCAGAACTGGGGTTTTGGCTCTGATAAACTCTTCGATTTTTTTGTGGCGGAAGAGAACCAGCGCATTATTGGTATAGCCGTTTACTATTACAAGTATTCTACCTGGAAAGGGAAATGCCTCTTTCTTGAAGATATTATCATTACTGAAAGTCAACGTGGCAAAGGCCTGGGAAAGCTATTATTTGAAGCCGTAGCTCGTGTAGCCAAAGAAAAAAAAGTGCGGCGCATGGAATGGCAGGTTCTGGAATGGAATACACCTGCCATTAAATTTTACGAGAAATACAAAGCGCATCTGGATCCCGAATGGATTAATGGAAAACTCACCGATAAAGACCTTCAATATTTCTAACCATGCACAAGGCCGCTTATTATATTCAAACACCCGGACCTAATAGTCATGCAGAAGGTGGCTCCTTTCGCAAAACCTATCGCCCGGAAATAACCCTGCCTCATAGTTTTCTGGAAACCGGCTTTAAAGGAGCGCGGCAGGCCTCTACTGGCATTTATTTTTTATTGGAGTACGGGCAGTTCGGCGCTTTTCATAAAATAGCTTCGGATGAAATGTGGCATTTCTATGAAGGGTGCACCCTCAGCATTTATGAAATTGATACAGACGGACTGCTTTATACCCATAAACTTGGAAGGAACACAGATAACGGCGAAGAGTTTCAGTGTGTAATAAAGGCAGGCAATTGGTTTGCATCACGTTGTGAGGTGGAAAAAGGCTTTTCATTAGTTGGATGTACTGTGTCGCCAGGCTTCGATTTTGAAGATTTTGAATTGGCTGAACCCGCTGCACTAAGCATACAATTCCCACAACATGCGGAACTGATTTACTCACTTACCCATAACAATAACCCTTTTAAAAAAGGATAAACCGTATTTTTGTAGCCTTAACTATCATGGTAGAAAACTTTATTATCAGCGGCACAAGCAAAGAAGAAAAATACACCTCGTTGCTTCCCCAACTCAAAGCACTTATTCAGGGCGAGGCCGATCTTATTGCCAATCTCGGCAATGTGTGCTCGGCCATTAAATATGGGATGTGTTTTTACTGGGTTGGATTTTACCTTGTCAAGCAAAATGAACTGGTATTAGGCCCTTTTCAGGGAAGTTTAGCCTGTACCCGCATTGCTTATGGCAATGGCGTGTGTGGGAGTGCCTGGCAAAAAAAGGAAACCATTATTGTAGACGACGTGGACACTTTTCCCGGACATATTGCCTGTAGTACGGCTTCCAAATCGGAAATTGTACTACCACTCTTCAATAAAGCCGGAGAAGTTATAGCTGTGCTGGATATAGATGATGACCAGTACGCCCGATTCGACCTTACCGATAAAAAATACCTTACTGAACTAATCGCTCTGCTTGAACCACTCTTTACATAAATATGCTATAACATATCGCTGCTGCCTGGTGTTACTGCTACTGGTAATGCTGTTTACGCAATGTGCACAAATTGTTCCGCTTAGCGGCGGGGAGAAAGATGTACTTCCCCCGAAAATTACACGCAGTCAACCCGAAAATGCATCTGTTGGGTTTACGGGTAAAGAAATTTTACTGGAGTTTAACGAATACATTCAATTACGCGACCTGCAAAATCAATTGATCATTAGTCCGAAACTAAAAGAACAACCCGACATACTCGTACGGGGAAAATCACTACTGCTTCAATTCAAAGAACCATTAAAGCCCTCTACTACATACAATGTCAATTTTGGCAATGCCATTACCGATTTACATGAAGGCAATGTTATGAACGCTTGCGAATTTGTATTCAGTACAGGAACTATACTCGATTCGTTAAAACTGAGCGGACAACTTACCGATGCTTTTACACTGCAACCAGCCACCGAAACCTGGATGATGTTGTATGAGCACACGTCCGATTCAGTGATATACAAAGAAAAACCAGATTATATAGCCCGCACCAACGCATCGGGGCACTACGAAATACAACACCTCAGGGCAGGCAACTATAAAGCCTTTGCGCTAAAAGACAATAACCGCAATTTTCTATACGATGCAGGCGAACAAATTGGTTATAATGAAGCCATGCAGATTCATCTGGAAAAAAACGACAGCCTCAATCTCTTGCTATTTACTGAAAATCCCGATCGTACGTATATTAAAAAGACCATTCAGCCGGCTTATGGAAAAGTACAACTCAGTTTTAATACCCCCCTTGAATCCATAAATAAGGTAATTGTAAAAAACAGTAAGCGGCAGGCAGTGGATCAACTCATCTCCTGGTCTTTGAATAAAAACCGTGATTCCATAAACATCTATTATCGCGACCTGTATGACGATACCCTTACGGCTTTTATACTCTACAATCATTCGCAAAACGACTCTGCTCATTTTACTGCAGCCTCTAAACAAGAAGTAGAACGCCTGTTATCCAAAAAAAGAATGCAGTTAGAACTCCATCCTTCATTTAGTACCCAGTTGCCTTATCCCTGTTTCAAAGCTATTTCCTTTCGTAGTAACCGTATGCTTAAAAAAATACATCCGGAAAAAATATTGCTTATTACAGGTAAAGATACCTTGTCTGTTCGGGAGGAACATATAAAAACCACTGGTGCCGATAGCCTCTATATAAACACTACTTTAAAACCCGATCAGGAATACAGGCTTATGCTCTTGCAAGGTGCGATCCATGATATATTAGACAACACGAACGACACCCTGAGCTACCGTTTTAAAACACAGACCGGAGACTATTACTCTTCTTTACGTATACATTTTAAACTACCCGAAAACAAACACTGGCTTGTGCAATTATATAACAGCCAGGGAATGTTAGCTGCCGAAAGCCGCCTGCACAGCTCTGCCACAGCGCCTTTGCAAGCCTTTTGGGATAAACTTCATCCGGATACCTATTCTTTAAAACTTATTGCAGATGCCAATGCTGATGGGAAATATACACCGGGTAGTTATAAAAACAAAACGCTCCCGGAAAAAGTATATAATAATCCACAAAGTTTGAAAATACCAGAAAATTGGGACTTCGAAATAGAATGGAAAGTAGAATAACCTATTAAACACGTGCAATCTCTTCACATTATTTCCTGTCAACAAAAAAATTTTTACTGCATCTCGTCGAAAAAAAAACGCCTCTTTCATTTCATTAAGTGCTGCACAGAAATTGCTTTTTTTAGTCCATAAAAAATCGACAGCGCTCAAATTACCTATTAATAAAGGGATTCAGCGCATCACTTTATTTTTATTCACATCATTCATTTTATGTTTTTGTTTTACATCACTTGCATAACCTCTATAACCCAATTAACATTTTCAACAAATTTGTGTTGATAAAATAATTCTTACTATATTCGTAGACGTTAATAATTTTTATTATTTCGTACTAATAATTTCAAAAAACAAAAACCATGGCAAAAAAAGCAACAGCTAAAAAAGCGGCTCCTAAAAAAGCAGCTAAAAAAGCAGCTCCTAAAAAAGCAGCTAAGAAAGCAGTGAAAAAAGCAGCTCCTAAAAAAGCGGCTAAGAAAGCAGCTAAGAAAAAGTAATAAAAAGTCCCGCTTAAGCGGGACTTTTTTGTTTCTCCCTCCATCGTTCTCTGCTTTATTATCACGAACAAAAAAACCACCACCTCTCTTTAGTTCGTAATCAATTCCATATATTTGCCTTCAGTAATAAACAAGATTGTTTAACAGTGCGTTTCACATCGCATTAAACAACAAAAAATAATTCTAATGAGAGCGAAAATTGCCACCTTATCCCTATTATTTGGTATGCTATTATGCGGCTGCGGAAACAAAGAAATAGTGCAGGATCTTACCCCTCCCCCAGGCATGAGTTACCTCGACATCAGCAAAACGGGCATGAACATTTATATGTTGGTACCCGACTCTACCGTGGGCATATTGGATACCGTTATGCAATCGTGGGGCGCCTATGATATTAAAGTAGGTAAAGATTTTCAGATTTCGATAGAAGAAAATGAAGGAGATGTGGAAATGGTAAAAAGCGATAATGCAAACAATGAAGTAAATAAACTAAAGCGCTACCTGATTCAGGAGCCCACCACGCTGCTGTGGGAATCCGGCGTAGCGGATATGGCTTCCGAGTTTCATTTCTATCATATTATGAAAATAGGAACCCGCAGTTATGTAATTCAAAATATAAAGGGCGAACCCTTTAATCAGAAAGCTATTGAAAAAATGCTTGATGCTGCCAAACAGATTAAAGAAGTGCAGCGTACAGAACAACATTCTTAAACAAAAAGTGAAGTTGTTTCAAAACAAAGGCGGGACTTACCCGCTTTTGTTATTTTATTGTGTCTTATTCCAGGTTATAACAATGTGCAAATATGTATTATACCGTTTGCATTAATATAATGGGTCAATTCCGTTTCACTACATTGCACCATAACATTAATAGCAACGGCATTTACCACTGTATATATTTTTTTGGATTGAACCAAATAAAATATAACATTGGTATTAAGCCTATTCTCCCTTCGATCAACTGGCCTAAACATATTTCCAAACGGTATTACCTCACAATGGATCCGGATTCAAAATTAATTTCCCTATCCTTATTTTTTTCTGATTACTGTTAAACGCAGGTTATCTATCAGCGCATGCAGCCTGCCTCTGTTCCATATATACAACCCGAATTCATCCTTATTTTGTATGTCGTCGGGAACCCTAAATAAATGACCATAGGCTGTTTCACTCCATCCTATAGCTTTCCTCGAAGGTGGTGCGGCATAATAATGAATAGTTGTTTTGTTTCTGATAAACGAAATGCACAAAGCCAAATCATCCCAGTTTTCTGAAGTGGCACTCACTTCAGCTACTATAACATCCCCTGGACGTATATGCAACCATTCACAAGAGTTTTTAATACAATAGGCATATTCATGCCCGACACCAGCTACCAGCTTATGATTGTTTTTATCCGGATCATACCATTGGAACTGCAGGGGTATTTTATTTCGTTCCTCAGGTTTCTCGAAAGTAAGCAGGCTATCGGTAATTATTTCGTATGGATGCGCTGATGTTTTCGTATATATCAGAAGTAAACCATCTGCTGTTTTTTTCCGCATCACTTCCTTTCCATAAATGGTTTGAGTTAAAATTTCTGCTTCCTCCGGAAAATACTTATCGTAGGTAAACAAAATCATGCTGTCTGAATGAAGAGTATCCAACAAATGACGCATTTTAATCCTGTCTTCCGGAAAAAGGAGGTTCAGCTTTGTTTCTCTTTTTATACCCCGAATATTTAGCGTACTGTTGTTCAGTAAAGGTACTCCCTGCAGTTTTTTCTCTTCTACCAGTTGTTGTACTTTGCGTCCCGTGTCCGGTACCCTCTTGTCAATATGGAATAATTTAAATTTAAGTACTATATATACCGATAAGATAACAAGACCGGAAATAATGATCCGTTTATACTTTGCAGCCAACGAAGCCGTGTAGATAACGTATAGCAATAGTAACATCAGCAATCCATTAGAACACATAAACAAAACCGAGAAATACTCCAGCTTATAAGTAAATTCTATTTTATTTTGCCCGGGCTCCAACAAAAGGAGTGGAAATGTTCCGCAGGCGAGGTAAGGAAGCACTTCCTTGCCATTTACTTTTACTTTCCATAAAGGCGTATAATTTTGCGTAAGCATAAGGGCGGCCTTTTGTCTATTTACGGTTTCGAGTATAACCTGCCTTGGAATAAAACGAGTGCATGTTATAGCATCCTCGGAGGAAACAAGAAATCTGTTTGTTCCTGCGGTTTGAATAACCTGCTTAGCTACACTTACAGGAGCCCCTTTCGGCTCCAGCAGAGAATCAATATAAGTTGTTTCATCTATAAGTGAATCGGCAAAAAAAGCGTATGCCTGAGTCATTACCCTGTCTTTTAAACGGGGAGTGCTTTTCAGGAACTTCATATAATTACTCAATTCGAAATTATTGCTATTAGGGTAATCGATCATTTTTGTGAACAGGCTGTTATTCATCCACACTCCTTCCCAGTGCTGGGTAAGGCCGGCTACCTTTTTTACAGGAATACTTTCAGGTACAGGAAAACCTTTTGCTGCACGGTCTATATGCCGGTTAAGCTCCCAGGCAGGAACATCGCCAAAATTCCGGCAAATGGCTCCGAGCTGATAATTTACAAGCATATCCGCTATTACAATAAAAAACAACAATAGTATTCCCTTTCTTTTTACAGCAAGCCAGAAAGCAGCGAGTATTAAAACGGAGATACCCAATTGAATCAGTATCAGATAAAAGGGACTCAGGGTATATAATAATCTTTTCAAACCTGAACCCACTACAATCTTTGTATCAATACCTGTTAGTCCATTATAATAACTCAAGCCCAAAAAAGCTCCATACAGAAAGAGCATTATGCCTATAAACCTGCCGGCACTCTTTAAAATGAGGTTGTTCTTCATCACTACCGATATACCCTTTGCGGTAGTTAGTACCATATACAGCAAGGGGTAAATAATCATCAAATTGGGCATGCGAAAAACATTAAACAAGGGCAGGAATCGAAATGCCAACTTATAAACAGGCGTTTGCAATCCGAAAGAAAGCAACAATGCTGCAAGGGCTATTAACAAGAGGCATTTTTCGTAGTAGCTCTTCTTTTCACGCAAACCTATAGCGAAAAAATAAAGTGATAGAATACCAATATAAGGACTCCATAATACTTGTTCCTTATTGAAAAAATCTTTAGAAAAAATAGTAGCCAGCGGGGTAAGAAAGGATGTGAAGTTGGAGAAGAAAAAACCTTCTTCACCGGCATATTGCAGGGGCAAACCATGAACCCGGGTTGTAAGCGGATGGATGCATAAGGTATTATATATAATGGGAAATGCCAGTATCACGCTCAGTATAAAAGCCAACCCCGTTCTTTTTAGATAGGGCACTATCTTTTGTTGTTGCTGCATGCGATAATACCTGATACAATGCCCAATAAACAGCGCCAGCATAAAGTATCCGGATACTATCAGAAAAGAAGGATTCCCGGTAGTAATTTGCCAGTATAGCAATAAAACGAATTTGATGGAATTAAGATATCCTTCTTCTTCCATCATCCGGAAGAAATAATAAATAAGAAAGGGCAGCAGTGCCACGCTAATAGTTACATAAAGATAATGACCATGAGAGGTGTTGTATCCGCACAAACTATAGGTTATTCCTGCCAACAACGCCGCCTGCTCATTGAGTTTAAAATAACGGCATAGCTTATACATTCCGCATGAAGCCAGAAACAGATAAAACACAAAGGTATAATTGAGCACATAGGCATTATGGCCAAAAAGAAAAGAACTGACAATGGCTTCCGGACTAAAAGGCGGCCCCTGTAAATCGCCATGTACCGGATAACCGGCTTGTGTATAGGGATCCCACATGGGGATAATTCCATTATTGTAACACTCGCTGATAAAATAACGCCAGGGCAACCAGAAATTGATCATATCCCATTGCAAGGTTCTTACAAGGAATACCAATTGCCAGTTGGCAGCCATTACTACGAGCAATAAAATAAAATATGGTGATTGAAGCAGCCGGGCTAAAAGGGAACGCATAGTGAAACCGTCTTGGGAGCGGCACGTTATTGAAACTGCAAGTTTACGCAAAAACCCGGAAAGCAAAAAGCCCACAACCGCTTTGTAAAACCCCCTTAAAATACGGTTATGGGCATTTTTGACTTTATTATATCAAGGACAACAAACAAACACAATGAAGAAGCGTTTTAAAAAGGGAAGAGTTTCAGACAGGCCGGTTTATACATCCCCGCATGATAAACCGGCCAGGCCTGAACTTTAGTGTCTCGCTCCCGAAACGGGGCGAACTAAACAAAACCCTTATTTAGAAAGAACTATATCGCTAATTTATATCTGCAGCGGGCAAAAAAATACCCGGCTTTTTTAGCCGGGTATTTTTTTTTCATAAGTGGTCGGTTTTTACCAATAACTGGTAAAACTATTGTTTTATTAATTTCTGTTTAGTACCCGTATATGTATTATTCATATTAAGTTGCATAACGTAAGCCCCTTTGGCAAGAGCAGAAATATCAATATTTTTCACATTCGATCCAGCAATTGCCCATCCCTGCTCGGTTAACACTGTACGCCCGGTAATATCACTAATGGTTAACAGGTATTTTCCCGATAAGGATGCATTTAATTGCAAATTAATTAAAGTTGTTGCGGGATTGGGATAAAAATTAAAGAAAGCAAAATTATCGTTTTCTTTTATCCCAATCTGATCATAAAGCGCAGGAGCAGAGAATTTAGTGCAGCCATTCGCATCAATAACCTGTACCACATAACAGCTATCTATAGTTGGTGTATATACTTGAGCAGTAGCGCCACTGATAATGGCTGAACTGGAATTGCAATCGTGGTAATACCATTGAAATATTGGACTAAGCACCGTAGAATTAGCAGTAAGATCATATATACCAACCGTAATAGTAGGAATAGGAGGCAAACTGTGCACAGTTACCTTCACTGTATCATAATTTACACAACCGTGAGTATCTGTACCTTTAAGGATATAATTAACAAATGGCGCAATAGGAGCAACGGTGGGGCAGGCAATAGTTGAGTCGTTAATCGTATTCAGCGGACCATCGCTCCAGGAATAAGTTGAAGCGCCCGTAGCACACAACAACACATTATAGGGGCCACAGGTTGCGGTATCTTTACCGGCATCAACCAAAGGCAGGGCATGCACAGTAACAGAAATAGTATTTTGGCTCTGACAGGCGCTGTTGTTAGATACAGTTAAGGAATAGGTTCCAGTGGTAGTGACTTTAGTTATTTGAGTTGTGTCGCCATTGCTCCACAAAAAATGGTCAGAAGCAGTAGATGTAAGTGTTATAGTGTCGCCAAAACATATTGCTGTGGAAGGACTGGCGCTAATTGAAGGGCCGGGCAAGGGGGTGACATTAACTACCACTGTATCCTGATCGGTACAGCCACCGCTATTGGAAATAGTAAGAATATAAACGGTGGTATCGGTGGGGGTAACCGCTACGTTTGCTGTACCACCAATAGTATTTCCCTGCAAATCTTTCCAAAGATAAGTTAGTGCTCCGGCGGCAGAACCACTAAGTGTAACGGTAGCTCCCAAACAAATTGAAGTGTCCTTATAGCTTACACTGGCTTTTAACTGACAATATTTAATGGTTTCCAGGTCGTCGTTGGTTCCATTGCCTCTGCTTGTGCCGGAAATAATTACGTTTGCCGCAGCATCTAAAAAAATACCGATGGCTTTATCCGCACCATTGTCCGATGTGCCATTATATTGAACCTGCCAATCCAGGTTACCATTAGTTAAATATTTCATTGTTAAGTAATTCAGATTTTGTCCGGCAGTGTAAGTAATTCCGGAAATATAAACGTTACCGGATCCGTCCG